>MDTE01137888.1_pt1 | contig 21592 bp, 15 predicted proteins | sample 811231 | NCBI WGS metagenome assembly MDTE01 (sample SAMN05326651, study PRJNA326480) | marine metagenome | isolation source: seawater | place: Indian Ocean: Red Sea | collected 2010
TTTAATACAGTAATCCGTTTTCTGAGATTCGCAAGCAGAAAACACTAAATCAAAACTTTTCAATAATTTTTTTATATTATAGTAATCAACTATACCACCAATTGCTATACAAAACGGGGTTTTTTCTCTAGTATAGTTTGCAAGGGCGAAGGGTGCCTTTCCATAAAGGGTTTGTGCATCTAAACTCCCTTCACCCGTTACAATTATTGATTTATTTAAAATTTTTGAATTGTATTTAATTTTATCAAGAATATAATCAGCTCCATTATTCAGATTTGCATTAAAAAAAACTTTCAAAAAGGAACAGGCACCTCCTGCAGCTCCACCACCTACTATAGATTTTGTTTTAGAATTAAAATATTTGTCTGTAAGAACTGAGAAGTTATTAAGATTTTCTTCAAATAGTGAAAAATTATTCTCTCTCAATCCTTTTTGTCTTCCAAAAGTTCTAACGGAACCATTAATTCCAATCAAAGGATTAGTTACATCCGAGAGTAATGTAAAATTAATTTTCTTTCTATTTAAAATAAAATTCGAAACATCAAATTTATTTATACTCATAAGTGGATTCCCTTTAGTTATCTCATTTGATGAGTTATCATAAAATTTTACTCCTAGTGATCTCAGTATACCAGTTCCACCATCAATTGTAGCAGAACCTCCAAGACATAATAAAATGTTTTTAACACCTTTTTTAATTGCAGATTTTATTTGTTGACCTGTCCCATAAGAACTTGATTTTATTAAATTATTCTGATTATTATTAATAAGATTTAAACCAGAGGCATTGGCAAATTCAATAATTGCAGTATTATTATCATCTAAAATAATGTATTCCGTTTCGATCAAATTTCCTAAAGGGTTTTTATATTTTCTTTTTACTGATTTATAATCGAAATAATATTTAAAAACATCCATAGTACCATCACCCCCATCTGCAATAGGTAATTTTTTTATATTAAATTCTGAATCTGCATCTTTTAATGCTTTTGCCATTATATTAGAAGCTTCAACAGAAGAAAATGTACCTTTGAAAGAATTTGGAGAAACTAGTATTTCCATACAATAAAAAAATTCAATACTACGTATTGAAAATAAATTTTAAAAAATTAATTATAAATTGATATTGTAATTATATAAAAATTTTTTTCATCTTTGGCAACTCAAAAAAACAAACTACATATAAATGAGTAATAATCTTGTAATAGTAGAGTCTCCAGCAAAAGCTAAGACAATTGAAAAATATCTAGGTAAAGATTATAAGGTATCATCATGCTATGGACATATTAGAGATTTAGCGAAAGATGACAAATCAATTGACAAGAAAAATGGATTTATACCAACTTACGTACCATCTCCTGAAAAGAAAAAAGTGATAAAAGAGCTAAAATCTTTAAGAAGCAAATCAAAAAAAGTATTTCTTGCAACTGATAATGATAGAGAAGGAGAAGCAATAGCTTGGCATCTAAAAGAGTTATTAAATTTAAAAGAAGATGAATATGAAAGAATAATTTTTAGAGAAATAACTAAAAAAGCAATTCTAGATTCTTTAGAAAATCCAACAAAAATTAATATGAGCTTAGTAAATTCTCAACAAGCTAGAAGGGTACTTGATCGATTAGTTGGCTTTGAAATTTCTCCCATTCTATGGAAAAAAATTAAGAGTGGTTTATCTGCGGGAAGGGTTCAGTCAGTTGCAGTAAAATTTGTTGTTGAAAGAGAAAACGAAATAAATAAGTTCAAACCTGAATCATCTTACAAAACAACTGCAAAATTTTCTTCTGATCGAAGCAATGAATTTTTTGCTGAGCTTAATGAAAGATTTAAGAATAAAGAAGATACAGAAGATTACTTAAAATCTTGCATTGATAATGATTTTAAGATTAAGAACATTGAAAAAAAACCTTCAAAACGATCTCCATCTTCTCCTTTTACAACCTCTACCCTTCAACAAGAAGCAAGTAGAAAAATAGGGTTTTCACCATCTCTTACTATGTCAACAGCTCAAAAACTTTATGAAGCTGGTTTAATTACTTATATGAGAACTGATTCTGTAAACCTCTCAGATGAAGCTCTAATAAATTCAGAAAAACTAATACTATCAAAATATGGATCAAAATATCACCATAAAAGAAGATTTAAAACAAAAAATAAATCAGCTCAGGAAGCCCATGAAGCAATTCGTCCTACCAATTTTGAATTAGATAACGCTGGAAAATCCGATGCAGAAATAAAACTTTATAACTTAATATGGAGGAGAACTCTTGCATCTCAAATGAGTGATTCTGTTTTTGAAAGAACCCTTATAAAAATTGGAAATAATAATAAGAATATATTTAATGCCTCTGGAGAGGTGCTAATTTTTGATGGATTCTTAAAACTGTATGATAGAATATCTGATAATATAAAAAGCCTTCCAAAAATAAATAAGGACTCTAATATAAATGTATCAGAAATACTATCTAAGGAAATCTTTTCAAAGCATCCACCAAGATATTCCGAAGCTAGTTTAATTAAGAAAATGGAAGATTCGGGAATTGGGAGACCGTCAACTTATGCTGAAACAATTAGAAAAATAAAAGAAAGAGGGTATGTATCTAAAGAAGAAAGAGATGGAAAAATCATTAAAAGTAATGAGATAAGGCTTATTTCTAATAAAATTTCTAATGAGATAACAGACGAAAGAACTGGGTTTGAAAAAAATAAAATATACCCTACAAATATAGGGATGTTTGTTACCGAATTTCTTAATGAAAACTTCAGCTCAAGTTTTATGGATTATTCTTTCACCGCTAAAACTGAATCGCAACTTGATCAAATTGCTTATAAAGGGATGAATTGGAATAGTATGATTGGAGAATTTTATGAACTATTTTCTAAATTATATGAAAATGTACCAGAGGAAAGATATCAATTAGAAAAAGAACTTGGTGAATTTCAAGGTAAAGTAGTTAAAGCTAGAATTGCAAAATTTGGTCCTGTAATTCAAATTGGTGAAAAAGATGATTCCGACGGTGGATATCCAAAATATTTCAATATGTCTTCAGAACAATTAATTAGACATATATCTATTAATGAGGCTCTGGAAATTATAAATAAAAAGGAAGAAAATAACTCTCTTCCAGTTTTTGAGTATGAAAAAGGAAATATAGAGCTTAAAAATGGTAGATATGGTTTTTATATAAGGTTCAATGAAAAAAACTATAAGATTGATAAAGAAAAATACCCTGAACCAAAAACTATCACAAAGGATCAGGCAATTGAAATCGTAAATACTCCAATAGAAAAATCCAAAGACATACTAAAAGAATTTAAAAATGGACTTCAAATTAGATTAGGGAAATATGGTAAACCACCTTATTTACTCGCCTTCAGAGGTACAGAAATAGGAAATGAATTTAAAGAAAAAAGAAAGAAACCTTTTGTTGGTATTCCTAAAGATATTTTAGAGAAATATAAGAATAATATTCAAAGTATATCTGATGAAGAGGTTGAAGAAATCATAGAGAATTTTCTTAAAAAATAGACTTAATCTTCAAGCTTAGAATTCAATAATATTATTTGATTTATTTACATCAGCCAATTTCCCAGAAGGATTTATTTCAATTTTTTTGATCTTTTTATCAGAATCATCTAAATCAATTTGATAACTTTCATTAACCCATTCCCAATCTTCTAATAAAATAAATTTATTATTTGAATTATCTTTCTCTCCTCTCATAATTGATAGTGGAATATAATATATATCAGTAGAAAGATCTTCATATAAAACCTCTATCTCGATTGGCATTGGCATCTTACCAATTCTATTTACAGATAGCGAAATCTTACCATCATCTTTCTTTTTAGTCTCTAAAGAATAATCTATATGGTGTGTTGTTTTAATCCAATAATCAATATACCAATCAAGTTCAATTCCACTTTCTTTTTCCATAATTCTTAAAAAATCATATTCATTTGGATGTTTAAACTTCCACTCATTATAATATCTTCTAAGACCCTTAAATAATTTATCCTCACCAATAATATACCCTAATTGCATTAAAAATATAGCACCCTTAGTATATGATCCAACACCATATGCTTGATTGGTTGAAAAATGATCAGAATGAGTAGAAAGTGGTTCTTCTAAACCTGTTTTAATAAAATTATAATACCTATTATAAGATCTTTCTAGAGGATTTGTGAAATCTAAATTATATATTTCATTAAACTTGTTAATAAAGGTGATATTCTGAGCAAATGATGTAAAACCCTCATCCATCCAGGCTAAATAACTTTCATTAGTACCAAGAAGCATTTGATACCAAGAGTGTAAAGCCTCATGAATTGTAACCGATAATAAGCTTGGGTATGATCTTTCACCTGTTATTAAAGTAGCCATGGGGTATTCCATACCCCCATCACCACCCTGAATAACTGAGTATTTTGTATAAGGATATTTTCCAAATTTTCCATTTATATATCTAAAAGCATCAGCAGTATCATCTTGTAACCTCTTCCAATTACTTACCATTTCATCATTAGTTTTTTGATAATAAAAATGAAGTTCTAAATTTTCTGAATCTACTTTTAAGATGTCATGTACATAATCTGGGTCAGCTGCCCATACAAAATCATGAACATTTTCAGCTTTAAAATTCCATACATTTTTATTTTTTTCTTTCGTTTTATTTTCAAGAATTCCAGTTGCAGCTACTATGTAATTTTTATTAATAGAAATTGAGACATCAAAATCTCCCCAAGGAGCATAAAATTCTCTGGCGATGTAAGGGTTTGCATGCCACCCCTGTATATCATACTCAGCTATTTTTGGAAACCATTGAGCCATTGAATAATCAATTCCTTCTTTGTTATTTCTTCCACTTCTTCTAATTTGAACAGGAACTTGACTAAAATATTCTAAATAGAACTCAGTCGATTCGTTAGGTATTAACGGATCGACTAATTCAACCTCTAATATTGTACCTTGAACGTGATGTCTTAAATTTTTACCATCTTGTTGTATTTTATTAATTTCATGAAAACCAATTTCATTTTTGTTCAACTTTGAAATTCTATCCATAACTCTTCTATCAGGATCTGGTAAAGATCTGCTCCTTACATCCATCATACTACCCGGCTGGAAAGCATTAAAATAAAGATGAAAAAAGACTTTGTTGATTGTATCGTTTGAATTATTGAAATATTTCAAGTTTTGTTTTCCTGAAAACTGATGATTTTTGTGATCAAAGTCTATTCTGATTTTGTATTCAACTCTTTGTTGCCAATATGAATAGGAGTTAAATGATACTATGAATGAAATTAAAAGGAAAAAAAACTTATACATCAACATTAGCATATTTTGCATTTTTTTCTATAAACTCTCTTCTAGGAGCAACGTCGTCACCCATTAATTTAGAAAATAATACATCTGCCTCTGCTGCTGACTCAATTGTTACTTTATTTAATAGTCTTTGGGCCGGGTCCATCGTTGTGGTCCACAATTGTTCTGGATTCATCTCACCCAATCCCTTATATCTCTGAATATTAACGGAAGACTCTTTACCATCCTTCGCCATCTCTTTAACAAGTCTATCTTTATCATTCTCAGACCAAACATATTCACTTTTCTTGCCTTTTGATATCTGGTATAAAGGTGGAAGAGCAATATATAAGTAGCCTTTATCAATTAAAGGTCTCATATATCTAAAAAAGAAAGTTAGAACTAATGTTCTAATATGACTACCATCGATATCTGCATCAGTCATTATAATTACTTTATGATATCTCAACTTTTCTAAATTTAACTCTTTTTCATCTTCATCAGTACCAAACTTTACTCCAAGTGCTGTAATTATATTTTTAATTTCATCATTGTCATAAATTTTATGTTCTTGAGCCTTTTCAACATTTAATATTTTTCCTTTTAATGGAAGTATAGCCTGGAATGTCCTATCTCTACCTTGTTTGGCAGATCCTCCTGCAGAGTCACCCTCAACAACATAAAGCTCACATAACGCTGGGTCTTTTTCTGAACAATCTGCAAGTTTTCCAGGTAAACCAGTACCAGTTAAAACATTCTTTCTTTGAACCATTTCTCTAGCTTTTCTAGCTGCATGTCTTGCTTGAGCTGCTAAAACAACTTTTGAAATAATTTGTTTTGCTTCTTTTGGGTTTTCTTCCAAAAAATTTCCAAGCATTTCTCCTACGCATACATCTACTGCTCCCATGGCTTCAGAATTTCCTAATTTAGTTTTAGTTTGACCTTCAAACTGAGGTTCAGCAACTTTTATTGAAATAACAGCTGTAAGACCTTCTCTAAAGTCATCTCCAGAAATATCAACTTTAGCTTTTTCTAATAAACCAGATCTATCAGCATAAGATTTAAGTGTTCTTGTTAGCCCTCTTCTAAATCCTGCTACATGAGTACCCCCTTCAATAGTATTTATGTTATTAACATAGGAAACAACATTTTCACTATAAGACAAGTTATATGAAAGAGCAACCTGAACAGGAACTTCTTCTTTCTTTCCTTCCATATATATAGGATTTTGAATTAATTTTTCTCTAGATCCATCTAAATAATTCACAAACTCAACTAAACCTCCTTCAGAATAAAACTCATCAGATTTTTGCTCATTATTTTCATCAAGCTCTCTCTCATCAGTCAAAAGAATTTTGATACCTGAATTTAAAAAAGATAACTCTCTTAGTCTAGTAGCAACAGTATCATATTTATACTCATGAACTGTAAAAATTTCTTTATCAGGAGTAAAAGTTACTATTGTACCCCTTTCTTTAGTTTTACCAATTTCTTTCACATCAGAATTAGGTATACCCTTTTTATATTTTTGCTCAAAAATTTTTCCATCTCTATGTACAGTAGCAGTCAAATTTTCAGACAAAGCATTAACACATGATACTCCAACACCATGTAAACCACCAGAAACTTTATAAGTATCCTTATCAAACTTCCCACCGGCATGAAGAACAGTCATAACAACCTCTAAAGCTGATCTATTTTCCTTAGGATGAATTCCAGTTGGTATTCCTCTTCCATTATCTTTTACCGTAATTGAATTATCTTTATTTATAGTAACAGATATCGTATCGCAATGCCCTGCAAGAGCCTCATCAATTGAATTATCAACAACCTCCCAGATCAAATGATGTAGCCCCTTATTACTAACATCTCCAATATACATTGCAGGTCTTTTTCTTACAGCTTCTAATCCTTCCAGAACCTGTATATTATCTGCTGAATATTGCTTTTTTTTGTCTGAATTATTTGGCATTATTACTTTAGAAATTATATGTGTAAAAATAGTCAAAAAATAGCATTTTTAATAGTTTATAGATGGATATATTAACCATAGAATTGAATTTAAAATAACAGAATTTTACGTGTGACTTTAACTTATAAATATTACTTTTATAAAAACAAAACGTATGACGAATAGTAGAAATTTTAAGTCTGTAGATTTTTACGAAATCGATAAGCTACTGACCGAAGAACAAAAATTAATTAGAGATTCAATCAGAAAATTTGTTGATAAAGAAATATGTCCAAATATTGAAGATTGGTATGAAAAAAATCATTTTCCATTAGACATTGTAAAGAAAATGGGAGAAACTGGAATTTTTGGACCAAACGTTTCTCAAAAATATGGAGGAGGAGGGCTTGATAGCATTTCTTATGGATTAATAATGCAAGAACTAGAAAGAGGAGATTCTGGAATGAGATCTACTGCTTCCGTTCAGAGTTCACTCGTAATGTTTCCTATAGAAGCGTATGGATCTGAAGAACAAAAAATGAAGTATCTTCCTAAACTTGCCTCAGGAGAGATGCTTGGATGTTTTGGTTTAACAGAACCCGATCACGGTTCAAATCCCGGTGGTATGATATCCAGACTAGAAGATAAGGGAGATCACTATTTATTAAATGGTTCAAAAATGTGGATTTCAAATTCACCATTGGCTGATATTGCAGTTGTTTGGGCAAAAGATGAAAATAAAAGAATAAAAGGAGTTATTCTTGAAAAAGGGATGGATGGACTTTCAGCACCAAAGACAGACGGGAAATGGTCTTTAAGATCAAGTTTGACAGGTGAACTGGTTTTTGATAATGTAAAAGTTCCAAAAGAAAATGTACTTCCAAATAAGGATGGTCTTGGTGCACCATTAGGATGTTTAGATAAAGCCAGATATGGAATATCATGGGGAGCAATTGGAGTTGCGATGGACTGTTATGATGCAGCAAAAAATTATTCCCTAGAAAGAAAACAGTTTGATAAACCAATTGCATCATTTCAATTAATTCAAAAAAAATTAGCTGAAATGCTAACTGAAATAACAAAAGCACAATTAGTATGCTGGAGACTTGGTTCACTAATGGACGAAGGCAATGTAAGTTCAGCTCAGATATCATTAGCGAAAAGAAATAATGTTGAAATTGCATTAAAAATTGCTAGAGAAGCAAGACAAATTCATGGAGGGATGGGAATTACAAATGATTATCCAATGATGAGACATATGATGAATCTGGAATCAGTTATAACTTATGAGGGCACTCATGATATCCATCTACTTATACTTGGACATGATATAACTGGAATTTCAGCCTTTTCATAATATGAAATTTTTTCAGGAACATATAGAATCTAAAACAGGTTACAGAATATTTATCAGAAGCTGGGTGCCCAAAATCAAACCAAAAAAAAATATCTTAATTGTTCACGGACTTGGTGAGCATTCTGGTAGATATAAAAATTTTGCAGAAAACTTTGAAAATAAAAAAGTTGGAATCTATTCCTTTGATCTCATTGGTCATGGTAAAAGCAGTGGACTTAAAGGGCATATTAGAAATTTTGAAGAATTCATTGATGCTACAGAAGATGCATTAATTTATGTAAGAAAACAGAATCTTAATATACCAATTGTACTATTTGGCCATAGCCTAGGAGGACTAATAAGTTTATTTTTTTTAATAGAGAGAGAAAGCAGAGAAATACATTCATCAATAATATCAAGTCCATGGATAAAAACAGTTGTCAGAATACCTCCATTACTAATTATATTTCAAAAATTATTAAAAAATATTATTCCTAGGATGAGATTAAATAATAGACTTGAAACCGGTCATCTAAGTAAGGACGAAAGAGTTGTCAATGAATATGAAAATGATAAACTAGTACATAATAAAATTTCATTGAACTTATTTTCAGAAATAACAAATGCTATTAATCTAGTATTAGAAAAATCTGATAGAATTAAAATTAAAACTTTGCTTTATCATGGAAATGAAGACAAAATCATCTCAGCTGAAGGAACAAAACATATAAGTGAAAAAATAAATAAATCTAATTTTCATTTATTCAATAATGTTTATCATGAACCTCATAATGATTTAGAGAAGAATGAAGTTTATAATAAAATATTTGAGTTTATACAAATAAAATAATTTTATATCTTTAAATAAACTTAATCGATTTACAACATGAAAATATCCAAATTAATTCTAATAATACTAATATCATTATCTTGTTCAAAGAATAAGACCAATAGTTCTGATGATGGCTGGGTTTCATTAACAGATGGGAAAACATTTAATAACTGGCATACCTATTTATCAGATTCTGTAATTGGTTGGTATATAGAAGACGGAGCATTTGTTCTTAATCCTGGGGTTGGTTCTTCAAATAATGGATTAGTATCAAATAAAAGTTATACAAATTTTATTCTTTCTTTAGAATGGAAAGTAGAAAAAAATGGAAATAGTGGAGTTTTTTGGGCAGTTAATGAAAATGAAAAATATTCCGTTCCTTATTTATCTGCAGCTGAAATTCAGGTTATTGATGATGATGTATATGAAAAAAATGATTCGAAAAATCATCTTCATATGAATGGTGCTTTATACGATATGGTGGCTCCAAAAGAATTAGCTGCTAATCCAACCGGAGAATGGAATAAATATGTTATAGAAATTAACTATGAAAAAAATAAAGGTTCTGTAACATTAAATGATAAAAAGGTTACAGATTTTCCTTTATATGGACCTACTTGGAATAGCCTAATTGAAAATTCAAAATTTAAGGATTGGGATGGATTTGCAAAAACAAAATCAGGACCTATAGCATTTCAAGATCACGGAACAAAAGTTTACTATCGAAACATTAAAATTAAAGAGTTATGATAAAATCCATTTATTACTTAATTCCTACATTATTTTTATTTTCTTTTAACATAAAGAATGAATTCAAATCTTATCTTGAAAAAGATATTCCTTACCTTAAAAATTTATATCTAGATATTCATCAAAATCCTGAAATATCATTAATGGAAAAAGAAACCTCAATTAAGTTAGCCGACGAACTAAAAAAAATAGGGTTTGATGTTACTGAAAATTTTGGTGGTTATGGAGTTGTTGGGGTGTATAAAAATGGAAATGGTCCTACAATACTATATCGAACAGATATGGACGCACTTCCTATGGAGGAAAAAACCGAACTCCCTTATGCTAGTAAAGTAATAACAAAAAATTTTGATGGTAATGATGTGGGGACTATGCACTCATGTGGTCATGATATGCATATGACAGTCTGGACAGGAACTGCTAGAGCACTTGTTGAAAGAAAAGACGATTGGAATGGAACAATAATAATGATTGGTCAACCAGCTGAAGAAATTGGTGCTGGTGCAGCAATGATGCTTAAAGAAGGATTATTTGAAAAGTTTCCTGTTCCAAACTATGGCATTGCTCTCCATTCATCTCCAACTATACCTTCAGGAAAGGTAGGTTTTGGTAAAGGATACATTATGGCAAATACTGAGTCTGTAGATATAAAAGTATATGGACAAGGTGCCCATGGAGCATCGCCTCATATGTCTATTGATCCAATTGTAACAGCCTCTGTTATCATTATGGAATTACAGACAATTGTTAGTAGAAACATAAACCCACTTGATGATGCTGTTATAACTGTTGGTTCAATAAAGGGTGGAACAAAACATAATATAATTCCTGATGAAGTTGATCTACAACTTACAATTAGAACATACAAAGAAGAAGTTAGAAATTTAATTCATAAGAGGATTAAAGAAATCTGTAATGGAGTAGCTTCATCTATGGGCTTAGAAAAATCTAGATGGCCAAAGGTTGTTATACCGGATACCTTTACACCCGCAAATTACAATGATGAAAAATTAGTGGATATAATGAAGAAAGTGTCAATATCAGCTATTGGAGATGAAAACGTTGTTGTATCAGAACCCCAAATGGTTGGCGAAGATTTTGCTAGATATGGAAACACAGACCATGATATACCAACTGTAATGTATTGGTTAGGTACTGTACCAAAAGAAAGAATAGAGAAATACAATCTTGGAGAATATGCTTTACCAGCATTGCATTCACCATTCTATTATCCTGAAATTGAAAATTCAATAAGAACCGGTGTACTGGTTAGTACTGAATCATTAATAGAATTATTTAATAATTAAATGTTTTTTCTTTATCTGATTGGGAAAAAGTATAAAAGGTATTTTTTCCATCTTTGTTTATAAAAATAACATTCTTCTGTATTTTATATATCTCAAATAATATACTATTAATTATATTTAAACTTCTAATCTTCTTTTTGTACTGAAAAATAGCACTAATTTCAACAACATCATTTTCTAATTTAAATTCTGAACTAGATAATTTTATTACATCATCATTAATACTTAAAATAAACTTATTCATGATATACTCATCAACATATTTGCTTTCATTTATAAGTTTTATTTGAGAATCAATAGAGATTGATTTATTATAATGCATTCTAAGTCCATCCTCAAGATCATCCCTAAAAATTTTAATTTTTAAAACAGCTTTATTTTGATTAATAGTTATTTCAGATGTACTTATATAGACTGGATGAATAAATAAAAAAAATAATGAGATTAACTTTATCATCTAATTTTTAAGTTAATAAGAATGTATCACATTTAATTTTTTATAAGAAAAATATTTTTACTATAATTGACCATTACTAAATATGAATATCAAGCAGGAATATAATAAAGATAATACCTATGATGCTATAGTAGTAGGCACAGGAATTAGTGGTGGTTGGGCTGCTAAAGAACTAACTCAAGGTGGTTTAAAAACTCTAGTGCTTGAAAGGGGTAGAAATGTAAAACATTTAAAAGACTATCCTACAATGAATAAACATTCTTGGGAACTACCATATAGAGATCAACTAACAGCTAAAGAAAGAAAAGATTATTATGTTCAACTAAGAACTGGATATACAGTAAAACAATCTACCAAACATTGGTGGGTTAAGGATACAGAGCAACCATATACTGAAAAAAAGGGTGCTTTTGATTGGATTAGAGGCTATCATGTTGGTGGACGATCATTACTATGGGGTAGACAAGTGTACAGGTGGAGTGAACTTGATTTCAGTGCAAACGCAAAAGAAGGGATTGCTGTAGACTGGCCAATTAGATATAAAGACATAGAGAAATGGTATGATCATGTAGAAAATTTTATTGGTATCAGTGGTATGAAAGAAGGATTATCCCAATTGCCAGATGGACAATTTCTACCAGCTATGGAAATGAATTGTGTAGAAAAAGAATTTAGAAAAAATTTGTTCGAAAAATTTGGAAGAACTTATACTATAGGTAGAGTTGCGCATGTTACTAAGTCACATAATGGAAGAGGTCCTTGTCAAAATAGAAATTTATGTATTAGAGGTTGTCCATATGGTGCATATTTTAGCTCAAACTCTTCTACCCTTCCAGCTGCAGAAGCTACTGGCAATATGATTCTTAGACCAAATTCAATAGTTCATTCAATAATTTATGATAATGATAAAGGGAAGGCTACTGGTGTTAGAGTAATTGATTCAGAAACACTAGAGATGAAAGAGTATTACTCTAAAATAATTTTCTTAAATGCTTCAGCAATAAATTCTACATTTATAATGCTCAACTCAAAATCTAGTAGATTTCCTAATGGATTTGGAAATGATTCAGGAGAGTTAGGGCATAATTTAATGGATCATCATTTTAAAGCTGGTGCCAGGGCAAAAATTGATGGTTATGAAGATAGATATTACCATGGCAACAGACCAAATAGTGGTTATTTAGCAAGATTTAGAAATCTAAAAAAGAATGATATGAATTTTTTAAGAGGTTATGGTTATCAAGGAGGAGCCTATAGAAATGGATGGTATAGAGCAGCAGAAGAGAGCTTTACGGGTCAAGATTTAATTAATACAGCTATAAAGCCTGGGGAATGGTCTATGGGATTAAATGCTTTTGGTGAAATATTACCCTATCATGATAATAAAATGTATCTTGATAATAATAAGTTAGACAATTGGGGAATGCCTACTATGGTTTTTGAAACAGAAATAAAAGAAAATGAACTAAATATGAGGGATGATATGAAAAATTCTGCCGCAGATATGTTGGAATCTTGTGGTTTCAAAGATGTAGAACCTTATGATAGAGTTTATAGTATGGGAAATGGAATTCATGAAATGGGAACTGCAAGAATGGGTAAAAATCCTAAAACATCTGTACTTAATAAATGGAATCAAGTCCATGCTGCTAAAAATGTATTTGTTACAGATGGTGCTTGCATGACATCCGCAAGTTGTGTTAATCCCTCAATCACATATATGGCACTTACTGCAAGAGCAGCAAATTATGCTATCAATGAATTAAATAAAAGAAACCTATAATGAAAAGAAGAGAAGCTTTTAAAAACATATCCTTATTTCTTTCTGGTACACTTGTTCTTCCAACTTCATCAATTTTTCTAAATTCTTGTAGTAGTCCAGAAAAAAAAATGGATTGGATTCCTAAACATTTAAATAATGATGAAGCTTTCTTGCTCAATGAATTATCAAATACTATTATTCCAAATTCAGAGTTTCCAGGTGCATTAGCAATTGGAGTTCCTTCTGAAATAGAATCTTACATATTTAATGTTTTAGAGGAAAATAATATAAATGAATTTAGAGATGGGTTAAAAGACCTTGACAATTATTTAAATAATAACATATCTAAATCGTCTAAGTCTTATTATGACTCTAGTTTACTTGAAAAAACTAATATTCTTAATACCATTCAAAAAAATAAAGACTCTGAAATAAGAAAAGCTTATATGTCTATAAAAAATTTAGTTGTATCATCTTATTTTAGATCAGAAGTAGGTGCTACTCAGGTACTTAAATATAATGGGCCTTCAATTGTATTAGGAGAATATAAAGGGTGTATACCTTTTGAAGAGGTAGGAAAAACATGGGCTATTTAATTTAATTTTTATTTTGAAAAAATTACTAAACACACCATTAGATAACTTTTATAAATGGGAAAAGAAAAAACCATCAAAAGAATTTTTAATTCAACCAATCCATGGTATTTACAATAAATACTCATGGGAAAGAGTTGGACAAGAAGCAAGGAAAATGTGTAGTTATATACACAGTTTAAATCTACCTAAAAAATCTAAAATTGCTATTTTATCAAAAAATTGTGCACATTGGATAATTGCAGATCTAGCAATTATGATGAGTGAAAATATATCTGTACCAATTTATGCAAATGTAAAGGGGAAAACCGCAAAATATATTCTAGAACATAGTGAGTCTAAACTACTTTTTATTGGGAAACTTGAGGATTCTGACTGGATAGAAATAAAAGACAATATTCCCAAAGAAATAGTTAAAGTAGACTTTGGTCATTATGATTTAAATTCTTCCTTTCAAAAGTGGGATGATATAATATTAAATCAAAATGCAATCGAGGATGATCCCGCTATTAATATTGACGATATAATTACAATAATATATACTTCAGGAACAACTGGAACACCTAAAGGAGTTGTATTAACTTATAAGTCCGTCGTGATTGCAACAAAAAATTTAAACCATCTGGTACCACTTAAAGAAGATGATAGATTTATTTCATATCTTCCTCTATCACATATTGCAGAAAGAGCTTTGGTTGAACAAGGTGGTATTTCATCCGGAGGAAAAATATTCTTTGTTGAAAGTCTTGAAACTTTTGCAAAAAATTTAAAATTTTCAAAGCCTACTATTTTTTTCGGAGTTCCAAGAATTTACACCAAATTTATGACAAAAATTATATCAATTTTTTCACAGAAGGCTATTGATATAATAATGAAGATACCAATAATTAATAATTTATTTTCAGCATTAATTAGAAAGTCATTAGGATTAAATAACTCAAGAATATGTGTAACTGGAGCTGCATCTATTCCAGTCACAACTCTAGAATGGTTTAATAAATTTAAAATTAAAATTTATGAGGCTTATGGGATGTCAGAAAACGCTGCATGTTCACATGGTAACTATCCAAATAATATAAAATTTGGAACTGTTGGCAAGGCAATGCCTAACACAGATGTAAAAATTACTGAAAAAGGTGAAATAATAATGAAAAATGAATGTATAATGAAAGGTTATTATAAAGAGAAAGAATTAACTAATGAAACTATAAAAAATGGTTATCTCTATACTGGAGACAAAGGAAAAATAGATGATGATGGATATTTAACAATAACTGGTAGAATAAAAGATATTTTCAAAACATCAAAAGGAAAGTATGTTGTGCCGAATCCAATAGAAATGAAATTCAGCAAAAATAAAAATATAGAACAAATTTGTGTAGTAGGCATAAATCTAGTTCAGCCAATAGGTTTAGTTGTTCTATCCGATTCTGCTATTGAAAAAAACAAAAGTAATCTTAAACTTAGTTTATCAAATACTCTTGAAGAGATTAATAAACAAATTGATAGCCATGAAAAAATTGAAAAAATAATAATAGTTAAAGATCAATGGACTACAGAAAATGATATTCTAACACCAACAATGAAAATTAAAAGAAATAAAATTGATGAATTATATGAATCAGACTACATTAAATGGTATGAATCATCTGAAAAGATTATATGGGAATAAAATTTAATTTTGTTTCTTAGTTAATTTATCTCTATAACCTATATATGGATTATATCCATTTAACTTTTTTTGATAGAAACCTGTTCCGTTATACTTTCTAACAGAACCGCTATCCATACATTCCTTAGAACAACATCCTTTATATTTTTTTGCCCCTTCCTCACTTAAAGCAAAATGTCTATTACACTCAACATTAGCACAATTAACCATTCGATCTGTTTTCTGACCCGTTATATAGCATCTTCCTATAATTTTAGGATTTACTTTATTAATATCTTTAACAATTCTATTATCAAAAACATAACACTTTCCTTGAAAATTTTTTCCTTCTTCTTCTATACCATATTTAATTATCCCTCCATGTAGTTGATATACATTCTCATATCCATTTTCCCTAAGATAAGCACTTGCTTTTTCACATTTTACCCCTCCTGTACAGTAAGTGATTATTTTATTTTTTTTACTTATCATCCTTTTAAGTTTGGATATTTTATCAGGGAAATCTCTAAAATTTTCAATGTTCAAAGTAAGAGCATTTTTAAACCTACCAATTCTATGTTCATAATTTGACCTTACATCAAGAATAGTCACATCATCCGGTAAATCTTCAAGTATAGTTTTAAAATCAGAAGGTTCAATATATTCTCCTTTTTTATCCAATATTGAATCGTGATTAATACCTGAATTAACAATTTCATTTTTAAGTCTAACATTAATTTTATTAAAAGCATTTGAATGATATTCTTCTACTTTGAATTCCAAATCTTTAAATAATTTATTTTTATTTAAATGATTCATATATTTTTTGCAGTCCTCTTTTTTACCAGAAACCGTTCCATTAATTCCTTCTGAGGAGATGATAATTCTTCCCTTAATATTGTTTTTAATACAAAATAAGTGATGATCTCGTTTAAACTTTTGAGGATTATTTATTTTAACATAATAGTAATAAAGAAGAATCTGGTATTTATTTTTCATATTATGCACTTAGATTTTAATAAATCACTCATAATCTTCTGAATTTCTAATGCTTTTACTCTTACAATTTCTTGAAAATTATTTGAAGAATCTGAGTATATTATACTTCTAGATACATTAACAATTATACCACAATTATCATTCATTGCACTAACACTTAAATTATTCAAATCTCCCCCTTGAGCACCCACACCAGGAACTAATAGAAAATTATCAGGAACAATATCTCTGATTTTTTTTAAATCATCTACTCTATTCGCACCTACAACATACATCATATTAGTATTATCAGACCAGGTTAGAGAATCCTCAATAACAGATTCGTACAATTTTTTACCTTCAGCATTGGATAAATATTGAATTTCTTTAGCACTTCTATTAGAAGTTAAAGCTAATAGTATAATCCACTTATTTTTATATTTTAAATATGGTAATGCAGAATCTTTACCCATATATGGAGATAAAGTAATAGCATCAAAATTATATGTATCAAAAAAAGTCTTTGCATACATATTAGAGGTATTTCCAATATCCCCTCTTTTAGCATCTGCAATTTTTAAAATATTTTTGGGAATATAATTTATTGTTTTTTCAAGCGAAATCATCCCTTTTGAACCAGATGACTCATAAAAAGCAAGATTTGGCTTGTATGCAATAACTAAATCTTTAGTTGCATCAATAACTCTTTTATTAAACTCAAAAACTGGATCTTCAAAATCAAGTAAATGTTTTGGAATTTTTTCAATATCAGAATCCAAACCAATGCATAGATAAGATTTCTTTCGCTTTATCTCGTTTACAATATCATTTAAATCCATTCTTATCTAAAATCAATAACTTCTATATCAGGATAATTTTCAAGTTCAAATGAAAATAAAGTAGCATCAAGTTCCTCTTCAACAAAATCATTTATTGAATAAATATAGAGACTGTTTGAATTATCATAAACTGTGAAACTTTCCAATAAATTAGAACTATTGATTTTGAATAGAATCTTATAATATGATTTATCTTCATCCTCAGGATATATTTCTACCATTGAAAAATCTTCTTTTATACCTAGATATTTATAAGTGAAACCCTCCTTATATATTTCAAATATATTATTTAAAGATATTTCTTGCTCAGAAGGATCAAATTCTGAAATAGTGACCTCATTTAACTCTTCAATGTATGTCCAAACAGTTTTAGAATCATTTATAATTTTTTGTCCTTCAATAAATAGTATATATTTCTCATTTCTAACTGATATTTTACCCTCAAAAGAATCTTGTATATCTTCATTAAAATTATTCATAGAATACGTAAAGGAAGAAGTAAATCCTTTCATTTTTTTATAATTATCACTCATTTTATCTAATAATTCTACCGCCTTATTATCATCTTGAGAAGACAAAAAGAATGGTAAAACCATAAATAGACAGAAAAAATAAAAATGTTTCATAATATACTAACCACTAATTTAATCTAATTCATTGAGTAATTTTTCTAAACTATATTCATCTTGTATTAAAACTTGTCTAGGCTTACTACCCTCTGAGGGACCAACTATACCTGCAACTTCTAATTGATCAGTTAATCTTCCTGCTCTATTATATCCCAATTTTAACTTTCTCTGAAGTAATGATGTACTTCCAGTTTGAGAAGATACAATTAATCTAGCGGCATCTTCAAATAATGGATCCCTATCTGACAAATCAATATCTGCAATTTGTTTTTCATTCTCATCGATATACTCTGGTAATAAATATGCTGAAACATACCCTCTCTGAGTTTTGATATGATCACAGATTCTTTCAATTTCTGGAGTATCAACATATGGACATTGAAGTCTAACAATGTCAGAGCCTGATGAAAAAAGCATATCACCAAGACCTACCAATTGCTCAGCTCCCTTAACATCCAATATAGTTCTCGAATCCATATTAGAGGTTACTTTAAATGATATTCTAGTTGGAAAATTTGCCTTTATAACACCAGTTATAACATTTACAGAAGGTCTTTGAGTAGCTATAATTAAATGTATTCCAATTGCTCTAGCAAGCTGAGCAAGTCTAGCGATAGGTGTCTCTATTTCTTTTCCTGCAGTCATCATTAAATCTGCAAGCTCATCAATTACAAGTACAATATATGGTAAGTATCTATGACCTTCATTAGGATTTAGCCTTCTATTAATAAATTTTTTATTGTATTCTTTTAAATTTCTCGCTTGAGCATCTTTTAGAAGGTTATATCTAACATCCATTTCAGTACATAAAGATTTTAAAGTATGTACAACTTTCTTAGTCTCTGTTATAATAGGCTCCTCAGCATCAGGTAACTTAGCTAAAAAATGTTTTTCTATTTTATTAAAAAGTGATAATTCAACTTTTTTTGGATCTATAAGTACAAACTTAAGTATAGAAGGATGTTTCTTAAATAGTAAAGATGATAACATTACATTTAATCCAACTGATTTACCCTGACCAGTTGCCCCTGCAACTAAAATATGAGGCATTTTAGTTAAATCAGCTAGGAGAACTTCATTTGAAATAGTCTTTCCAAGTATAAGAGGTAGTTCATAATTACTTTTAATAAACTTCTCTGTTTTCATTACAGATCTTAAACTCACAATTTCTCTATTCTTATTTGGAACCTCAATTCCAATAGTCCCCTTCCCTGGAATTGGGGCAATTATTCTTATTCCAAGGGCTGAAAGGCTTAAAGCAATATCATCTTCTAAATTTTTAATTTTTGATATTTTAATTCCAGCCTGTGGTACAATTTCATATAAGGTTACCGTAGGACCTATAGTTGCCTTCATACTAGCAATTTCAATTTTAAAATTCCTTAAAGTTTCTTTTATTTTTTCTTGATTTGAAAGCAATTCTTCTTTGCTTACTTGAATTTTTTTATTATCAGACTCATTCAATAAATCAACCTTTGGATACTTGTAGTTTGATAAATCTAACTCAGGATCATAAACTTCACTTGATAATGTACTAGAAGTTTTTTCATCAATTCTTTTTTCAACTTTTAACTTAATTTTTTTCTCATCATTCTCATTATTATTTGTACTCTTACTTTCGAGATCTTCAGAATCCTCAGAGGATATTATCTCTTCTTCCATTTCTTGATTATCATCTTCAAACACTTCCTCATCTAAAGATTCACGAACATCATCATTTTCAAAAATGTCAGTATCTTCCTCTTCTATTGACTTTTGTTTTTTATCAAAGAATTTAAATGAATAAATATTGAAATAAAATACAACAAATAAGAATAAAGCTAGAAGTAAAATTAGTATTGAAGAATAACCTAATAGATTTTGTAAAAAGAAAGAAAAATTATTACCAACACCCCCTGTATAATTTGTTAGGAAAACGTTTTCAGGAAAAACATTTCGAAAAAATCCCATAAAAGAAGATCCCCATACAATCCCAAAAAAAGAAAATATAGATATTTTGGATAACGAGTATATTTTTTTATTAAATAACAATCTAAATGATAAAACAATTAATACAGGAACAATTAAAAATGAAGAGATCCCAAAAGTTATAAAAATCAAATAATGAGAGAGAATAGCCCCAACTACACCCAACCAATTTTCTACTTTCTCACCAAATGTAGCAAATGATATTCCTGAATTAATCAAACTATGATCAGAAGAACCAGTGGAAAAGTATGATAAAAGAGAAAAGAAAATGATAATGGATAATGATAAAGAAATACCACCTAATGCTAATTTAAATTTATCAAAAAAAGGCTTTTTAACCTCTTCATCTTCATAGTAATCTGTATTGTATGAACTCTCTACCATTTACTCAAATTTAATCATACAAAATCAATATATGCATTCTAATTTTCTAATTTTAAATGGGACTTTATAATTCTTTTTACCATAAGCGGTCCTTCATATATCCAACCTGTATAAATCTGCACTAAGTCAGCACCTGAATCGATCTTGTCTTTGAAATCACTATAATTAAAAACACCACCTACTCCTATAATTTTAATTTTACCTTTAGAGATTTTTCTTATGTAATTAATCATTTCATCAGATTTGGTTTTAATTGGTTTACCACTAAGACCACCTTTCCCGATTTTATTAACTAACAAATTATCATTTATTAATTTTTTTCTTGATGTCGTAGTATTTGTAGCGACCACCCCATCAATTTTATTTTTTATACTAACTTTAATTATATCATCTATCTCTTTTTTGGACAGATCAGGAGCTATTTTAACTAAAACTGGAACAATTTTGCCTAAACTATTTTCTTCTTGAATTATTTTTAATAATGATGAAAGATTAGATTTAGATTGTAGCTCTCTTAATTGTGGAGTATTCGGTGAGCTTATATTGATAACAAAGTAGTCAACGTAATTTCTTAATTTCTTAAAACATATCAGATAATCATTTATTGCTTCATCATTGGGGGTATTTTTATTTTTACCAATATTGGCACCTATTACTAAATTTCCTTTGTAGGATTTAATTCTCTTTAAGATTTTATCTAATCCATCATTATTAAATCCCATCCTATTAATTAATGCTTTTTCTGACGAAAGCCTAAATAATCTTGGTTTTTGATTACCTAATTGAGCTGTTGGTGTAATTGTCCCTATCTCAACATGACCAAAGCCAAAATATTCAATTTCATTTAAAA
>MDTE01032716.1_pt1 | contig 21585 bp, 33 predicted proteins | sample 811231 | NCBI WGS metagenome assembly MDTE01 (sample SAMN05326651, study PRJNA326480) | marine metagenome | isolation source: seawater | place: Indian Ocean: Red Sea | collected 2010
CACGCCTAAGTAATCAAGTTATGCCTCTTGGTCAGACACGTTTCCTTGCACTACTCCAATAAGACCGTCGCCTTATTAATAATTAATATAGTATAGGTTGCTTAAGAAGTCAACCTTTTTTTAAAAATTTTCTTTATTTTTTTCTTGTAATTTTAACCAACGTTTACGAGCTTGTTGTTTTTCTCTACGTTTCTTAGCACTAGGCTTTTCGTAGTACTCGTTTTTACGCATGTCTTTAATCATGCCTTCGTTGTTCATTAGCTTTTTAAGTTTTCTGATGGCACGAGTTACATCATTGTTTCGTACTTCAACATACAAACCTGATCTATCGTTAATATCAGAACTCATTTTAGGTCTTCTCATTCTTTCCTCATTAGGACACCAATCATACGGTTTCCATTAATAGCGGGCTTGGTTTCCCACTGCCCAATTCCAATCGTCTCAATGATACGATCCATCACAACGAAACCTTGTTGCTTGTTGGCATTCTCTCTGCCTTTGTATCTAATCAAGCATTTTACCTTATTGTTTTTTTCCAAAAACTTTATAATGCTTTTGCATTTGGTCTCAAAGTCGTGTTGGTCGATACCTAATCTAAATTGCATTTCTTTAATTACAATTTGATTCTCACGTTGACGCTTGGCAGTTTCTTTTGCTTTACGTTTCTGTTCGTAGAAGTATTTATTAGCATTTAATAACTTAGCAACGGGTGGATCACCGTTGGGACTAATAACTACTAAATCTGTACTGTGTTGTTCTGCTAGTGCAAGAGCTTGATCCTTGCTCATCACACCCATTTGTCCGGCTTCGCCTACAACTCTAAGCTGGCTAAACCTTATTCCGTCGTTGACCATAGAATCTGTGGTCTGACGTCTTTGTCTGTTAAACTGTCTCAAGACTATCCAACATTAGCTGGGCATAATCATCGACACTATCGTATATATTATATTTTGGCATTGTATTCAATAGTTGTATCATACCTTTCCTTTTCTTATTGTTACTGATTAAAATAACATTGTTTGTATCTTGTGTTAATACACAAACTATACCAAGTTCAGTGATATTGTCTAAATCCACATAAACAGTATCACTAAAACGCATCATGCTCACAATCCAGGCAGTGTTTTTTTCAGTAACATCACCTGATGGATGACATAATGTTATGGGCACACTTTTAAATAAATTTTCATATAATAATTCTACATCTGCTACAAAAGTTTTATCATTACTTAATACACTGATAATTGGCCCATTATCGGGTAAAAGCATATCAGGCGGAGTAACTGTATAAATTGGGTTTTCCCTCATAACGTGGGTTTACTCATCTTCTTTGTTTCTCTCATTATCTTGGGCTTTTTCCGCTATGCTTTTTATTTTAACACTCTTAACCTTTTTACCATTTGGATTTGCGGCTAATACTCCGTCTGGTCCATATAGTTTCATATTACGTCTTTGTGCCAATTCTTCGTCGGTAAGTTCCTCATCATTTCTAGTATCAGTATAAGGGTTGTATATTGGTTTGTCAACTTCTTTTTCAACTCCAAGTTCCTTTGCTACTTCTTCTAATGTCTGAGGATCTGCGTTTTCTAATAGTTCTTCAATTTCTTTGTCTTTTAAAAGATGTGGTCCTTTAATTGGTTCTTCATCTTCAAACTCTTTGTCCAAAGTTTCCTGGTCTACATCTTCGTATTTCATTTCTTCTGGTTCAGGTTTGACCTCTGGTTCAGGAGTATCGTCTTTTTCTTGTGTATCCTGCCTACGCCATTCAAATGTATATTGGCTAGCAATCAACAATAGCACGGCAAGTGGATCAAATACAAATATGATTGTTATAATTACCCAACGTACTGCTTTTTCAAGTAAGTCTTTTTCAACATTCTCACCATATATAAGCTCTGCAATATATTTGATTGGACCAACTTCAGCTTCAAGTTTTCTGTACTCTGCCTCTAGTGCATATTTTTCTTCAGTTAATGTATCAATCTCTGCATTTGCAGTTTTAATTTTTTGGTTCTGTTCATCTATAATTGCATCAATATCTTCACCACCATCAACTTTAATCTTTTCTCTAAGTTGTTGTATAAGATTCTGACTTGCTTTTACTTGGTCATCAGCACTCTTTCTGATCCTTGCAATCTCGTCTCTGGCTGTTTGTACTACAGGAGATTCCGTTGCACGAACATCATCAATCTTAGCAAGCATTTCCATTTCACGATTCTTAAGTGCTGGTATTTGTGTTGTTCTTATGTCTTTTACAACATTACTTAATCTTACACGTTCTTCGTCTACTGTTGTTTTTGATTCTGCTCTTAAGCGACTTATTTCATCATTGATGCCATTTATTACCAGTTTTTGTTGTTCAATCCATGCATTAGCCGCCGCTCTTGTTCTTGGACCAACACTACCGTCTGCAACACTACCAATTGTAGTTTGGGCTTGTTTGATTTGCTCGCGTTCACCACTTGCAATCTGTCCTTCTACTTTTGATATCGTTGCTTGGATATTTGCAATACGATCCAATAAAGGTTGCACTGCACTATTGTCCACACTCAGACCAGCTATCTTTTCTTCATATTCTTTAGCACTGGTTTCTAATCTAACTATCTCATCCTTGATATTAGTTAGCTGATCTTCGTAGGGCTTGGTCCTATCAGCATCTGCACTTCTGGCATCTGCGATAATTTTTTGTTGTTCATCTATAGCAGGTTGTATTCTTGTATAGGCATTATCAATACGTTGTTGTTCTTTTTCAATCTGTGCATTGATATCATCATTACGATTGCCTGTACTGTTTTCTGCTTTTTCAATCTTTTGTTCTGCACGTTCAATAACTGCATTGAGTCTAGCAAGTTCTGTTTCAATCCTTGTGACTTGTTCAACACTTTCTGTACTAGCAGTTGTTTGTTCGATATGGGCTTTACTTAGGAAACCAAAGATACCCATGCTTGTAATAAACATCAGCACAACTACTGCAATAGCGAGATAAGTCCTCAGCCACCATACAGTTCTACGCCAATATTTGTGTAACCATACTGCGGTTACCAATTTACCTATCTCAAGTGCGCCACCCATAATCATAATTGGTATAGCGGCGGCGGCAAAAATAGCAACAAGTCCTGCTATACTATAGTAAATTGCTACCGCTGAAATTGATAGGGCTGTTATAAAAACTAATATACCTAGAAACATTTATTCTCCAAAACGTTCAGCAAATCCGTTATCGATTAATTGCTGGTTGACATCAATGCTAGTTCCGTCCGCCGTAATAGTACTTAGCTTGCCCATTACTCGTCCGGCTTTACCTCTTTTGTTTACTATTGTCTCACACACAAATTCATTGCCTAATAGTTCTGTTAGTTTCTGTTTGCTTGCCACGGCTTGTTGCCTGGTAGTTTCATCATTACTTCTAATGTCTTTTACGTTAACACCATATAGTTTTATTCTTTGTCTGATAGTCACGTTGAAGCCTAAGTCAATGTTAGCGTCAACAGTGTTCCCATCTATCACTCTTATTGTATTGCACTGATATGTATACATTATTGCAAAATCCTTCTCTTCATATTTATTTTGTGGGACGTTGGTCCGCTAGCCAGGATTTTGCTTGTGGTTTACGAGGCGGCGAGTTTATGAATCTCCGTATGGCTTTTTCTACTGCCTCAAAGTTTTCCTTGCGATCTGGATCTTCCAAACCGCCACTGTTATCTACTAGATAGAAATTTTGGTTACCAAACAACTGTTGGAACTTCATTAAATTATCCTGAACAGCATGCCACATCTTAGTTACCATTTCATCAGGTAATTGACGGTCTCGCTGTTTATTTCTGTCTTGAGCTACTTCCATGTTTGTATTCACAAACACCATCATTGTGTCGTAACCCAATGATTCTAATTCATCTTTCTGACGTTTTGTTTTTTCTACGTCTTTGGCTGTGCCATCGATTATTAGTCCTAACCTACCATCCAAGTAGTTTCCTTGTCTAGCTTTGGTTATTTTCTTTGCTTTTTCTCTAGCTTCTTGTCCTTGTGGACTTGCAACAACTTCTGGATCTTTAAGATCCAATGGTTCTGGTTTTGCTAAACTTGCCAGCTTTTCATATACATCATCACTGTTTACAATTCGTAAACCAGTGGAATCAGCACCCATAAGATTTTTCACAACAAAACCCTTGCCGGAACCTGGACCGCCCGCAAGGAATATTGCTTTGAAAATATGAGGATCATTTGGACCCTCATTTACTTTATCGATTACTTCGTATACTAACATACATATATTTATGCAGATTTAGTACTAATCCCAACGGTAAAATATGTGGGAACCAATGCGTCCGATATGATTCATACCCCTATCAAAACGCCATTTAGGCTTTACATATGTTGCATGATAGTGTGTTGCACCTTCTGTAATACCTCTATATTTTCCATTGTACATTATATTTCCTGCAACATATTGTGCTTGAGCCCATCCTGTTTCGTCCTTGGGTTCATCACTTTTACCATCACACCACCAACTGAATTGGCACATGTTTCTAATAGGATTAAAAATACGTTCACTTTCAGACAAGTCTGGATCTTTTTTAGTTTTCCAACTTTCTCTAACAGGACCTTCTTTTATTACTTCACATACACTGTTTGGATACCTGCTGTCTTGAACACGGTTAAGTACAACATCAGCTACTGCATATTGACCTGCAAGATTATCACTACGGCTTTCGTAGTAGATATTCAAAGCCATACACACTGCTTCAGGATCTCTATTGAGTAAATGTGGGGGAATATCGTTTGTTAGTTTTATAACTTCAATTTGACTTGCGTTATCTTCATCTGGTTTGTAAACTGTCTTTACATGTGCCGGGGGAGCAGTTGTACTTGTTACCGAACCAGCTTGACCATCATCTACGAATAAAAATGCCATAAAGCCAAACAAAGTCAAAACTGTCATGTTAAAGGTGACAGCTAGCACCTGTAATAGTTTCTTCATTTTTTGCCTCACTTACGTTGTTATTTACACTTCGCCAAAAACAATGCGTTCTTTTACCTTGCCTGAATCATCGGTAAAAACAACAACACCATCTTCAACTTTGCCCTGTTTGTTCAAGCCATATCTTTGGTTAGCAATTTTTTTCATGTGTTTCATGGCTTGATTTTTTGTACTGAAAAGATCACAACTTTTGGTTTGAACACCACCATAGTTGTTGTAAAAAACAGTTTCTACTTCATAAGTTGACATAACAAATTCTCCTATACTTTTAATATAGTGGTTGTTAGGTCAAATGTCAAGCTCTTTAGGAGCATGTTCTTTTTCAAACTGTTCAACGATTGCTTTCTTCTTTGCAATCATATGTTCAAGCGAATAAAGAGCCATTCGCTTTTCATCACTTGCGCCTTCAGTAAGATTAATTACTGCGCCTTCAAGTATTTCAATATCTTGTAAAAGATCATTCATTTTGCAAATACCCATTTTACTACTTCAAAAGGATTACCAACTTTAAAGATTTGTGCATCAATTCCAAGTGTACGAGCAAATTTCTCAGCTTCTGCTACAGTAGAGAATTGCTTACCAGGTATTGTACCTGTTGCAGTTGTAAATACGTCAAACATTATACTACCTCCTCAAAACCCAACATCGCTACTTTGAAAGTTTTACCATCAACGATCATTTCATCGCCCATGCTAGTTGACCTAAGTCCCATACCATCTTCATGCAAAGGAGCAATTCGTGTTACGTTAGGATTAAAATCACCGTTAGTCTCACCGTTTGAAAAAACTTTCTCATCACGTGACCAACTTCCCATAACGTTGTTTGTCCAACGATATGCATATTCAAGAGCTTCTTCAACTACTGCAAACGGAGTTTCAACATCTGCTACTGTAATGGGAGCATCTTCGAACGCCTTATGTACAACTGTCACTTTCATCTTTCATTCCTTTTTTATTAACTATACATACATATTAACACCAAGATGTCATACTGTCAAGTTATTTTTTAGGTAAAAGATGAGAAAAATCCAAGTTTGAATCTGTATCTACGACTAATTCATTAATTTTATCATAATCAACATCAACTGTATAGGTTACATTCTGAGTTGGATCAAAGTTTTTAATATCATCAAACAATCTATTTAATGCTTCATCAGTCCAATTATGTCCTATATCAACATCATCATAAATGATATTTTGGAATGTAGTCCAGTCTTGATATTCTTGGATTTGTTTAGGATCACAAGGATCATATCCTTGTTCTATCATATCTTTAAGAACGCTAGTATCTCTCATACCGCTTTTACGTTTGGCTCTTTCCAAACTAAAATCTATTATATCAGCCATTAATCACACTCCGGAAACTTTGCCCTTACAACTTTATGTATGGGTTCAAAATGTCCATTCATGTTTTCAGCTACATATAATTTAGGTTCTTGTGTTCCCCATTTGAATATAGCAGTTTTTGCCATATTAAAGATTTCTCGTTTGTTCGCACTTATTAACGTATCTTTGGGGTCGTCATCATTGATCTCGTCAAGATAACGTAATGCGTATGTGGCTATGTCTTCTACGCTTAATGGGACCTCTACCTTTGCCAGGATCTTTCTACCATCGCCAGTGTCTTTTGACCTCATTGTTTTGCCTTTCTGTTGCCTATATTAGTTCACATGTATGTGCCATGACATCTATCCAATCATTCTTACATTAGTAAGATTGTATGGCAAGATGACTTACTTGTCAACCTAAAAGATAAAAAAAGTTTACTTTTTTGTTAACTTAGTATTTATGCTTCAATAAATGAGATTGCCGCACTCCAAGTGACTGTTTTACCACTTGAACCTTTGGCTCTAACACGGAACTGGTTTGCAATTATCTCTGCATTTACATTCCATCCGCTATATGCTAGAGTCCAGTTTGTTGAATCTTGTGCTGGATCTAAGTTTACATTTGGATAACCACCACTAATAGCATTATTGGCTGTATATGTATTAAGATCAAATTCAACTGTATCACCTTGATTGTAACTTGCTTGACTATCCCAAGGTGCGACACCGACATCACTTGTTCCTGTTCTTTGATAATCAACCTTAATTGGTGTACCTATTATGCTTAATGTTCCGGCAACATTTGTTACAAGTCCTTCAACTCTAAATGCTTGCTTTTCACCTGTAGTTGCTACACCCAAAGCTCTGACTTCAAAAAACCATGTCTTGTCTGATGCAGGTTCTGGAGTTGTACCATTAAATTGTAGAATAGTTGCAGTGCCGTCTGTAGTTTGTAATGGGTCACTTGGTACACCTCCCATGCTTGATAGGTTGACTGTATTAGCATCATTGGTAACAGTTACAGTACCATCGGTGCTTGTAATACTCTTGAATCCAAAGTTATTACCATTTCTTGCACTGAATACACCACTACCAGTGCCTAAGTTACTTGCCGTTATTGCATCAGTAAGTGTAAGATCATCTGCATTTTGTGTGACTGTTATACCAGTGCCGCCAACAATACTTCTAAATCTTAAATCAGAACCTGATGAATCTTTGAATACTCCGCCACCACTACCTAAGTTTTGACCACCTTGAATACCTGTAGCACTTGTACTGGTTAATAATGATTTCCAATTTGCAGTATCGCCAAAGTATGCTTCAATATTGTGTGTATCACTATTGTATCTAATTTCACCAATTTCAGTTTGTGGTCTTTGTGCAGTTGTTCCTACTGGTATTTTAACTGCGGCTGTTCCAGGAATTCTAGTATTTTCTTCTAGTTCTACTTTGATGTTACCACCGATACCATCTCCGTTACTAACTTTGGTTTGTCCACTAGAACCTTCAACAACTCTAGCTCTACTTACACTGCCATCTTTTACAATAAGTCCAGTGCCTTGTTCTACATTAAGATTGTTAAGAAACTCTAACAATGTGCTTGTAGCTTGTTGATAATCATTGATTGTACCGGAGTTATTTGTAGTTGTATTTTTCCTAGTGAATATAGTTAATATATCACTTCTTACAACAATATCATTTTCATTTGTTGTTAAATTATTTTGTGCCGCTTCGCTGGATACAACAAACAATGTGTTACCTGTGCCAGCAAAGTTATTAATAACAGTAGTACCACTTACAGTTGCACCGCTACCTGATATGTTGCTAGTGTCTGTAGTAAATCCTCCAGCATTGTATCCTGGACTATTAGGTGCTACAGGATTGCTACCATCACTTTTTTCTATTTCTCTTTGTTCAAAGTTTTGTGTAAAACCAATAACGTTTCCGCAGTAGTCATAAACTGGTGTCTGGCTATCAACATTAGGACGAGGATCATCTTCTCTTTGTAGTATATCTAATAGTTCTTGGTCAAGTAACAAATGGAAAATATTAGGAAATTCTACAACTTCTTCGCCAAATACTCTATCACCATTGGTGTCATATTGATGTCCTACATTAACTTGTCCTGTGCTAGAACCTTTTGAATATTGTACTGGATACCCACCTAGTCTATCATATAAACTTTTAAGTTGGCTTGTAAGTCTGGCATTACCTGCAATACCACCACTTGCTCCATTATGCATGACCCCAATCTGTGCATTACAATTTGAATCACTTGCGGCAAACTGACTACCACCTCTTGCATAACTACCACCAATTGTATTTTCAAAATCAATTAGTCCTGTAATCTGTTGTCCAATACCTTTGACATCATTTAAAATTGCATCTAGTTCGTTTTGTAATAGTGCGCCACTTGTAATTCTGCTGAGATTATTTGATAGGTTTCCTAGTAAGCCACCGTTGAATACATTTGAATTAAATCCGCCAGTTCCTATACATGCACACATATCTTCGTCTGCTATTTGCCCAATAGAATCAGTAATTGCTTTTCCGGCGCCGAGAAAACTGCCCATAGCACGTTCTAGCATGTTTGGAATAGCAATCGGATCTACAGGAGCACTACAGAAGTTGATCATATTGGCTACATTTTGTGCTTCAGCAAGTACGCCATTGAGTCTGCCCAATACTTGGTCAAACTTTGTATGATCCATAAATTTTTCTAAATCGCCTTGAAGTTCGTTAAGTGCATCTTCAAGTTCACTTTGTATTCCGTCGATGCCTAGCAATGCACCAATATTGGCATGCAAACATATTTGTACGTTAGGTAATTTTAATCCATTACCAGCAAGTAATCCACATAACAATTCTCTGAGAGTAAAACTATATTCAGCTTGGACTACTGCTCGTACTGCATCAGTTCCTGCGGCTTGTGTGCCACTCAAATGGTGTTTGGTATCCAAGTAGTCGTTTGCGTTTGATAAACCTGCTTTAAAATCTCTAAAACTCATTGTACAGTTTGCCCTCCGCCGGCCCTTACATTAGGACTGGCACTACTCGCATTTGGACTACAATGAGCTCCTCCTAGTGGCGGACACAATGCATCTGCACTAGCTGGATCTTGTTCTAAAATTATTGGAATACTATTAACACGCACTTTACCTACAGTTTCTGTTGCTTTTAGAGCACCGCCGCCGTGAGTATTTGGATCACCTTGTATTGATATAGGTCTATTGTTTGCTCTGACAGTTGCTTGTTGGGCTACTGTGCCAGCACCACAAGACCTACTGTCACCATTTCTATGTACATACCTTGCCATACAATTATTTATAAGAGCCCGGTGAGCTTCTCCGTGTTAGCCGAAGTTGGCATTGCTATTCCGCTTGATCCTTGCATGTATACATCAGCAATACCTTTTGCAGGCTTGTATAAAGCAACAATTTGATCCTGACTTACACTTACAGCATCTGTGCTTTTTACATCAATGCTCATTAACCAAGGAATAAGCATCGCTTGTCCATTTTGTGGATTAAGTGTAAGCACTGTTGGTTTGACAATGTTTAAAGTTTTGTCTTTTGTACTAGAATCAAATTGATCAAATCTCGCTACTACTTCTTCGCCTGTGCTTAATTTAATACCTATAATATCATTCTTTTTATAATTTGAAGTCACTAACATCGATTTCTCCTATGAGTTCTCTTACTGTGTTTGGATTCATACGAACAAGTGCTTGCCCTCCACCTGATACTAGTAGTTTTCCATTATTATATATTTGAGGCATAGTTCTATGACCTTCACTCAATAAAAACTCTCTAGCTTCAGGATTGGTATCCACTCTAATTTCTTCGTATTCGAATCCATTTTGTTCTAACCACTGTTTTGCCATTGTGCAATAGTGACACAACGGCTTACTATAAACAGTAATCATAATTTCATTCCAGCAAAGGTACTACCATTAACATCTTGCTTGGTACCGCCAATTACATAACTTGAAATTTCTGTTTCCTGTGGTGCAACTTGTACTTCTGCACCTGCGATCCACTTTTGTGTCCAAGGTAAAGGATTGCTTCCGCCTTTGTATGGGCTGTTTAATCCTACCGCTGTCATACGTTTGTTTGCTACCCATTCAATATAACCATATAGTAGTTGAGCATTTAGACCAATCATTGAACCATCTTTAAACAAGTAATCTGCCCAAGCCTTTTCCTGGTCTACTGCATCTACAAACAACTGTGTCATTTCGTCTTTGGTTTCCTCTGAAATCTTAGCAAAGTCTGGATCATCTTTGGGCATAAGTTTCAATAGTGTTTGTGTACTGCCCAGGTGTACATTTTCATCACGACAAATTAGTTTAATAATTTTAGCATTGCCTTCCATTTTTTTAAGTTCAGCAAATGCCCAACTACATGCAAAGCTCACATAGAAACGAACACCTTCAAGAATGTTCACACTCATCATAGCTTTCCAAATAAGTTTTTTAAGTTCGTATAAGTCAACTGTAATCTTTTTTCCATTTACAGTATGTGTACCTTCACCTAGTAGATTATACCATTGACCCATTTCAATTAGGTCATCATAGTGTTTACTGATATCTTCTGCACAATCCATAATAGGTGCAATCTCCATCATTTCATCAAAGATGACACTTGGGTTTGAATACACATTTCTAATAATATGTGTGTAACTGCGACTGTGAATAGTTTCATTAAATGTCCAAGTTGTTACCCAGTTTTCTAGTTCAGGTAAACTTACAAGTGGATTGAAACTGTCAGCAGGAGCTCTACCTTGCACACTATCTAACAAGATTTGTCTCTTTAAATTACTTGTAAAGATATGTTGTTCATGATCCGTAAGCTCTTTAAAGTCTTTCGCATCACGCAACACATCAACTTCTTCTGGTCTCCAAAAGAAACCTAACTGCTTATCAGTTAGTTTGTCAAACTGTCGATACTTTAATGTATCGTACCTCTGGATGTCTACCCCACCATTGGGATCCAAAAACATCAAACTTTCGAGGTGCTTATTCCTTGCTTTTGCGTTTAGTACACTCATCTTATCTCTTTCTATATTACACAAGTCTCACAGGCTTCTTCCTCGCCCATGTCATATTCTTCTACAGTTATATTACTTGATTCATCTAATTTGTCAATGTCTAATTCGCCTTGTCCATCATAGGTGTTGAAATAATACAACTGTTTGCCACCAAATTTGTAGAATATCATTAGGTGTCTTAACATTTCACTCATGCTAATCTTCTCATCTTCATAAAACACTGGATTGTAACTTGTGTTAACCGAGATGCCTTGGTCTACATATTTTTGCAATACTGCCATAATCTTTAGGTAACCTTCAGGTGACCGTTGGTCCCAAAGTAATTCATACTTGTTTTTTAATCTATGTATGCCTGGTACAACCTGTTTAAGTACGCCATGCTTACTTTGTTTTACACTCACTAAACTACGTGGAGGTTCAATACCATTTGTTGCGTTGCTTATTTGTGCTGATGTTTCAGCAGGCATAAGTGCCATTAGTGTACTGTTTCTAATACCAGTACGTTTCATTTGCTCTCTTAGTTCTCTCCAAGGTAAACGTTCCTTGTGTGGCACTAATTCATCTACATCTTGTTTGTAGGTTTGATTTGGTGTAAGTCCTTGACTGTATTTGGTTTGATCTGTCCACAAACATGCACCTTGCTCTTCGGCTAGGTCTGCACTTGCTTTGATAAGATAGTAACTCCATGCTTCAGCATATTCATCAATCATATCTAAATCAGGCTGTGTATAAGTCATATCATTCTTTGCCATCCAATATGCAAGATTAATAATTCCAACACCTAGCGGACGTCTGCCTTCTGTTGCATTTTGTGCCGCCTTGACTGGATAGTCTTGATATGTTAATAGTGCATCAAGTCCTCTCACTGCAAGTTCACATGGCTTTGCAAACTCTTCTGGGCTTTTAATTTTTCCCCAATTGATTGCACTCAATGTACACAATGCAATCTCTCCTTGCTCGTCGTTAAAATCATTCAAAGGTTTTGTAGGTAAGTCAATCTCTGCACACAAGTTGCTTTGTCTAATAGGTGCTACTTCAGGAATAAAACTGCTATGACTATTTGCGTTGTCTACATTTTGTAGATAAATTCTTCCTGTGTTTTTGCGTTCTTCCATAAACATACTGAACAGTTCAGTTGCACCAATTACTTTCTTGCGTAGTCTTGTATTACGTTCTGCACGTTCATATAATTCTTTAAACTTGTCTTGGTCGGCAAAGAATGCTTCGTACAAACCAGGAACATCGCTAGGTGAGAATAGTGTAATCTCTCCATTGCTGATTAATCTTTCATAAAACAGTTTGTTAAACTGTACTCCATAATCCATATGACGCACACGATTGTCATCTGTACCTTTGTTGTTTTTCAAAACCAAAAGGTCTTCAACTTCTAAATGCCATATTGGATAATATAATGTTGCCGCTCCGTTTCTAACACCACCTTGGCTACAACTCCTTGTAGCACTTTGGAACATTTTATAGAATGGAACTACTCCTGTGTGATAAGCGTCACCTTTACGGATGGGACTTCCAAGAGCTCGTATACTTCCTGCTCCGATGCCGATGCCTGCTTTTTGGCTAACATACTTAACGATGCTACTAGTAGTAGCGTTAATACTGTCCAAACTATCGTCGCTTTCGATGAGGACGCAAGAACTGAATTGTCGTTGAGGTGTCCTGACACCAGCCATAACAGGAGTAGGCAAACTAATATAGAAAGTACTAACTGCATCATAATAATCCTTTACCCATTGTAATCTTGTTTCTTTTGGATAGTCAGCAAACAATGTTGCTGATATCAACATATATGCCATCTGTGGAGTTTCTTTAATTTCATTTGTTACACGATTTTGCACAAGATACTTGCCTCTCCACTGCTCCATAGCGGCGTAAGTCATGCTTTCATCTCTGTCGTGTCTTAGATGTGCATTTAATTCTTCCCAATCTTCTGTACTATATTTTTCCAATAGCTCTTGTGCATAAAAGCCTTGGTCGATATTTCTTTGTACTAGCTCTAATATGTGACATGGTTCAAACTGACCATAAACCATTTTGCGAAGGTGATAGCAAATCAATCTACCTGCTACCCATTGGTAGTTTGGCTGTTCTTCACTGATTAAATCTGCGGCACTTTTAATGAGTGTTTCTTGAATCTCGCTACTGGTAATACCACTATAAAATTGCAAACTGCTTTTTATTTCAACTTCACTAGCACTTACACCATTGATGCCATTACATGCATAAAAAACAACTTTATGTAACTTTTCTAAGTCTAGTGTGTCTTTATTCCCGTTGCGTTTGATTATTTGAATTTCACTCATTTTTGTTTTTCCTTCATCTATCTTGTACTTATTTGGCATACCAATCTGGTTATGTATCAGTTTTTTATCACATCCGATATACTCTGATCAAAACTTATGTTTACATTTTCGGTCGGTAGTGTACTTATCGCTCCGTAACTGTAATTAAGCAGATACTTATTGTCTATCAATGCACATAACTTTTGTATGCTGTTCTCCCTGTCTGTAATATAAAGTAACCTATTAGGTATATGCTCATTGGCATAGTGAATTGTATAACTCATTCCTAATGCGATACTGTTATCACAAAAATTTCCACTGTGTAGCATCTCCCATGGCGTGGGCCATGTACTACTATCAACTGGGTCAATGGTCCAACTACTTATAGGAGCCATCTTCCACCAGTCAACTACTGTTTCACAGACTGCTTTAGTATCGTCTGTGTTTAACCCTTTACGAAACCCCCGCCAACGATTAAGACGGGTGCTTGGCGAGTCAAGCCAAGCCTGCTGTATTAATTGCTGTTCCACAATTGGTATGTATACTTGAATTTCGCTATAAGATTGTCTGTGTCAGTGTACTGTAACTTCATAGTATTAGCAGTTGCTATATCTACACCAAAAGTTATTCCTACTGCCGCAGTTTCTGTGTAGTTGTCCCCTATAGTGCTAGTGCTTGCACTGGTATCTGTTCCAAATCTTAATTGACCTATTCTCACACCATTATTGTTTTCCAACGTATAATCCATGACTACAACATTGTATAATGTTGTATCAATTTGAAATCCTGTGTCTGCACTGCTACCATTTGCTGATAAACTTATTTCACTTGGAAGTGTAACATCATTTGCAATCTTAACTTCACTGTTAAAGCCAACGGTAATAGCACCTGTGGGAGGACTGGCAAAAGTAAGTGTAGTACCACTTATTGAATAATTGGCGGCATTTTCCTCTACGCCATCTACAAACACTTTTCTATTACATGGTTTGCTAAGTGCCAATGGAACAGTAAAACTTGTCAACACACCATTTCCGGTGCCAACACTTACTGTGTCGTTACCAATGAATAAACGTCTAACGTCTTTTGCATAGCCTAACTCGCCTGGATCTAATACCGGCAAGTCAGAAAAATTACCTTGTCTATGTCTAATTTTACTGATTCTTGTTTCTGCCATTTTCTACTCCTGATACAGTATTTATGACAAGTTATAAAACTCTTCGACTCTCCGTGCCCACTTTTCAGTCCACATTTCAAATTCTTCTGGGCCGACTTCGAACAGTTGAAACTCGCATTCTCTACTGCACATAAAAATTGCCGCTCTGTTAATTTTTGTTTCGAATACTTCATTGTGAGCCATACCATATGCCGCGGCTTGCATAAAGTAGTCATCAATCCATTCACGTTTCTTGGGTTTGTTTGTTTGCTTGAAATCCATAATGTGTGGTTCCCCTTTGTATACACCAACTAAATCAGTTGTTCCTGCATACAGTTGAGGATAGCACAAGTTTACTTCACTTCCCCATACTTCGTTCAAGTCTGCTTCTATATTTTGCTTTACAGTATCAGCCATCATTTTGGCTTGTAAAATACTGTCGCCTGAATACTCTTCATTCTTTACCCAATGCTCTAATATGTTGTGCATTATAGTGCCAACATTGGCGGCTTCGGTAACTATTCTTTGAGCATTTGCTTCACCCACTCTTTTCTTCCAACGGTTGAGGGCTTCTCTTTTTTCTTTAGGTTTGGTCTTATCCAATATAGTGGTGACACTAGGAACTGGATCGCCATACGGATTTTCATATAAACGCTTTCCATTTACGCTCTTTCTCTTAAATTCTTTATAAGGATAGGGTGATGTAATTTTCAACATAGTTAAATGTAGCAGGAAATTACGGTGATGTCAATGGCAAACTTTGCCATCTTGGATCAAAATATGCTATAATTATAGTGAGTATAATAGTAATCAGTACAGCTTTTCTATCTGTGCTAAGATTTTCTATTGCTCTTAGTAGCTTAATAATTGATTTCCCATTTGATCGTCTTATTTGTAGTTGTGTTTTTAAGACGTTGAATTGAATATCCCAAGTTTTCAAAATATAAAATCACTTGGTTCATCTGGTCTGATTTTTCTCTGCTTTGTACATTACCTTGCCAACAATTAAAATAATCAACACTTGCAGGATTGCTTGCAGTCTGTGTTGCGGTTGCTAGTCCTAAGTCTGCATTGGCTGTGCCTGCACCAATAATAAATTGCCATGCAGTAGCCGCCGGTGCTGTGTATGTTAGCACAAGATTGTTGGCGGCATTTTTACTTGCTACCAATCCAGGTAATCCTTGGTAATCATTAATATCAGCTATAACTGAATTTAAGTTTGAACCAGTACCACCAAGTAAAATAGTTTGTCCACCTAATATAACATTATCACCTGGAGTAATAGTTGGATTTGCCGTTGAAGCTGTCACAACAATTTCTGGAGTGCTTTCTGTCATTGTAGTGCCATCATCTACAGTAGTTTGATACAGTCCGTTGCCAGCATCAGTAATAACTTGTTTCATTAATGCTTGTGTTTCATTGAATATGGTAAGATCTGCTCTAGCTATTGCCCTTGCTGTGGTCTTGTTAATAGTATAGCTCATTTCTTCATATCCTTATCTAACTGCTTCTGTGCCATTTTGCTAACTGTTTGATCTTCTGGACCAGCGTCGGAACGGGGTAAAGCTGTATCCAATGTTATATCTTTTTTGTTAGCACCACCGACTATTGTGATTGTTGCCAGCATGTCCATTAAACTTGTAACGTCGACACTGTGACCCATTGCACGAAGTTTTGCTAATACCATGTTTGTTGGTATTTTTGTTTTTTGATTGGCTTTTGCCCTAGTAAGCAATTCTTCTAGGTCATTTAAAATATCGCCTTGATCTTCAAACAAAACTTCGTTGATTAACATTACTTTGCCAATCCCATTTGTTTACGCATAGCAACTTTGTATGGGTTTGCTTCAGCAACTTCTTCACTTTTGTCTTCGTACTTTTTCTTTTTACCTTCTTTAACTTTTACTTTGACACCATTGAGTTCACTGATAATATTAATAAAATGTTCTTGTGACATTTTACCACTTTCTACCATTTGAAACAATTTGTCTTTGGTTTCTAAAAACTTTTTTTCAGCAAGTGCGTCATTTTCCATACTTGCCAAAGCACTTTCGCCTTTAAGTTCTCTGCCTATTGGATTTTCTTCGCCTGCTTCTGCTTCGTCACCGCCAAACTCATCTTCAGCATCAGCACCCATGTCCATTGGTTCTTCTGGTGCATCATCCATACCCATGTCTGTTGGTGTTGGTTCAGCAACTTTTTCACCTCTTGCGGCTAGTGTTGCATCTTCAACTGCATTCTTGGCAGTTTTCATTGCATCAAGTAGTGTACCAAGAGCGGCATCAGCGGCATTGTTATACTGCTCAGCAACTTCAAAACCTACTTGCTCTTTCATTGCGTCTACGATTGGCATAAGTTTTTGCACTTGCATTTCTGCTACGTCTTCAACCATGCCTTGCATTTCGTCAACTAGTTCTTGTGCGGCTAGCAATACTTCTGCTTGATCCAAGTCAGCTTCCATTACTGTGCTTTCTTTGGTTTTCATTTTCTTCCCATCTGCTCTAGTTGGAGCAATTTCACTCAAATATTCTTTAATCTGATGTGCTATTAACCCTAGTTTATTATACTGTGGATTCTCCCAATAAGAGAGATCACTTTCTTTTATTGCCATCATTTTGGCATTTGTTGTGTTCAACATTCTGTTAAGTGAATCTGTACTCATCTCTGACAAATCTACATCGTGTTCAAATGTTTGAGACAGTATCTTGTTCAACTTTTCTACATTGTGTTGACTTGAATTTAAATCGTTTAGATACATGTTTCTATTCCCGTTCCTTATATTGTATTTATAGTTTTTCTAATATTTTTGATTTAGCACTGTACAATCTATTCTGTGCGGCACTCATCTTTGCCAGCATTACATCTTCATTTATAGACTTTTTGGCTTTTGTTTTGTACATATAACATTCGTACAATGCATTGTTATATTCTAGGTCTGCTTTGATCAGATCTTCTACTTTTTTGTTTTTGTTAAGCATCAAATTTTTAACAATACCCATAGCTGTTTCAAATAATGCAATATCTTTGTGTATAATATTCTTATCCTCACAAATATTATAAAATCTCTTTTGTTTGCCTGCAAAATTTTGTAGCACAATATCAATACGATAGTTTTGTACACTTACACTATTTTCTGTAATTTTTTGATTAATTGCTACATTGAGATCAATATCTCTATCGGCACGTTCAGCTACCATTTTAGTAGTTTTATCTACACTGTGAAGTTTAGATAAAATGTCGTGCATTTCTTTTGTATTTGGGTCCATGATTACCTCGCATATTTGTTGGTGTTAATTTTATATGATGTCTTTTTATCTTTTATTAGTCTTTCTAATACACCTCTGCCAACAAGTGTTTGTGCTATGTATTGTTCTCTCTCGTTCAAATCTTCTTTATCTAATATATCATTTGCATCAAACTTTTCCTCAATGAATTTATTTTCTCTTACATTGAGCCAGGTATAAATTCCGCCTTTGGTTAAAATTGCTCTCATCAGCCTTGTCCTTTTGGTGCTTGTGGTTGCTGAGGATTTAATATTCTCTGCGGAAGTCCTGTTGCTATTTTACGCTGTAATCTTCCTGCTCTACGATTTTGTGCATTTACTTTTATATTGGCTTCTCTACTAGCATCAGCGGCTCTGTTTGCCATACGTTTGTTCATGTTCATTGCATCATCTGTGGCATCTCTGTTTTGTGCTACACCAGCCTGACGCATTCCATATCTTTCGGAGACATTATTTTCTTTAAGTTTATAGCACTCACAATGCTTACAGTCAGGACCACATGAGCATTCACTTACTGGTGCTCCACAACATTCTTTACTGCACATCAATGTTCCATCTTTAATCCAAGTACCTTTTTTGGTATACTTGTCGGGTATTATGTCCATAATCTTCATTTTTATCTCCGCTTGTTCAAACGTTTTAGTGCCTTACTTGCTGGATTAAATCTTTTAGTACGCTGTGCTTTTCTAGCCATCTTTTTACCCATACGAGCCTTGGTCTTTCTTAGTGTTAAACGAGCTTTCATATTAATAGGAGCACTGCACTGTCCAGGTTTACTTACTATTCTACCTGAACGTTGTCCTACAGTACAACGGTATTTACGAACAAGACTTCTTCCTTTTCTTGCCCATATTAGTTGTGCTTCGACCACACTTGTATTATCAAGCTCATTTAAGTTCATAAAAGTATTTAGCTGAATTTTAATTCATTATCAGGACGATAATTGTTGATAGTATACCTGCTACAACTGTAGCCGCGGCACCTAACATTATTTTGTTTGTTGATTGATGATTTTTTACATTTTCATCGTGCATCCTTCTCATCTCTGAATGAAGGTCTTTTACTGCTTTTTCAACATTTTCCAAACGTGTTTCCAATCCCTTGTACCTCTCTGCACAAAGATCAACATGGGCTTCTAAATTGGTTCGTTCAAGTTCTGTGGTTGACATAGTTCTGCTTTTCCTATTGCTACTGCAATCTATATTAGCGTCTATTATATGTTTGCCATAGTTATGCCTAATGTCTTATCTTATACTACTACTTACCTCATTTTTTGCATGGTCAAAATTTTGACGGTGAACAAAATTTGACGGATAGAAATAGTTGGATTTTTGACGGAGCCTAAGTTGTGCCTAATTTTATTACAAAAATATTTATCTAATTTCGGTGTGTTTTTTAAAACACACGTTAATTGGACCTGTTGTTTCAAAACACTTGCTGGCTATTTCAGCAGTCTCTTCAAGTCCTGTATAAATTGGTATTCCATTACAATCTGCAAGTAATTGTTCCATATTCTCTATAGCGCCACCATGCTCTATACTAAACTGTAATTCCCATACTGTATGTAGTCCTTGATACTGTTTTCCGAAGCCAAAATTTACTATATCTTGTGCTAATAATACGCTTACACTTGGTTCCAAGGGTTGGCTACGCAATCCTATTGTTTGTACTAATGTGTTTAAATTCTGCTGTTGAAAGAAGTGTAACTTGTTTCTGTTTATCTTGCTTTCGTTTGTGTTAGAAATATCGACTAAGGTATATGCAACATAGTTGGTCATCAACTACTCTTAGTACCAGGATCTTTTGTAAATCGTTGTCTCATATTATCAAAGCCAGTCAATCCCATTTTACCAATTGACTTACCAAGTGCATATCCACCTACAGCCGCACCACCAATAACAGCCATCTTAGCAAGTGTGTCTGCACCTCGCATCTTTGGAGTCTCGGCGTTATGTGCATTTTTAGCCTGTAGTCCTTGACTTCTAGCCATGTCTCGGATATAACTGTACAATTCACTTCTTAATGCTTTGGCTCTAAAAAACTGCATCATTCTTGTTATTACCAATTGCTTCTGCATTCCATTAAGTCTGGGCCAATCTTGTACTAAACGTCTAATACTTCTATAGTTAGAGTTTTGTATATCCATATCATTTTCTAGTTTCATAAAGAAACCAGGTACACCCATTGGTTTTCTACCAGCTTTTATTGTGTTTAAGAATGCTTTAATTCTTGTTTCATTAAAACTAAATTTTTGATTTTGTAATACATCTTTGTCTCTTGCATCTGACATACCAGTCTTGACGGCTGTTAGTGCAACATTAAGATCAGTGCCACCTGCTCTGTATGTATTAAAGTTTCCATAAGCCATTGTTCGTTTTGCATAATCCTGAGCTACAGGAGCAAAATCATACTCATTACTCAGTATGTATAATGCAAGCATGTTCATCATTGCAAAGTCTGCCATTTCTCTAGACTTGGTGCCTTCAACACGACTTTTGCTTCTAAACATTTTGCTCTCCATAATATCACCTATGAAAGCATATTGTTTCTTTGGCGTTTCAGACATTGTGTGTCCTCCTTGCATTTCTGACCATTGTTTTGCTGTGTACTTCTCTTCCATAATACTATTTATATCCTAACACATGTAAAGGTTTATTGAATTCTATCATTTCATTTGCAGGATTTCGGTGAGCAAAATATATGTAATCATTTTGCCAGATAAAATGGTGTTCGTTAAGTTTTTGTAAAAACATATCCCATTGTAGCTGAATTGTTCCATCTGGATCTAAATATATTGGATTGTTATTATTGTCTATAATTACATTACCTGGTACGCCATCAGCATGTAAAAATAGTTTGTCATTTGCATGTATATCTCTTCTACCAAAAAAATCAAAATATCTTTTGTATAATTCCATTCTATGTGTAAAACAAATACGCCATAAATTATCAACAGTTGTTATTTTTGCATAGTCGCTAAACATCATACCTTCGACTTTGTCCATAACAATAACACCATCATCGAAACTGTGTACTTTTACAAAACATGGATTTTCTTTTTGAAATCTTTCATAGACTGGAAAATTGAAGGCATCTGGTGCAGTTTTTTTGATAACATAGTTACCATCAACAAAAACTTCTCTGTTGTCTTTTTTGTGTATTAGTTTAATTGGGTGTCCATCTATGTCTTGGAACTAATTTAATTTTATCCCTGGTTGCGACATATCCTTCTCCACCGCGTTCACCGCCTGTTGTAGCAGTTACATCGGCACTTGAATTATCCAGCTGATCAATCAAGTTATTCTTCATGGTTTGTATTTTGACAACAAGATCAAGTATAGCATTGAGACCTTTATCATCTCCTGCCATTAACTTTGCTTGCTGTCCTGCACTGACTTTGCTGGTTTTTAGCCAATCATAAAATCCTGTCCTGAGTTGGTCTAACTTACCTGCTTTGGTCATTTGGTTAACATAGTTATAGAGTATTGCATCTTTTCTA
>MDTE01183354.1_pt1 | contig 21583 bp, 19 predicted proteins | sample 811231 | NCBI WGS metagenome assembly MDTE01 (sample SAMN05326651, study PRJNA326480) | marine metagenome | isolation source: seawater | place: Indian Ocean: Red Sea | collected 2010
GCCCGCGGGCAAGCCAGTCAACGCCATACGTTGCCCCGACCTCCTCGTCGGCCGCAGCCACCAGCACCAGATCCCGCTCCAGGACAAGTCCTTCGCGCTGCGCCATCAGGAGCACCTGCAGCATGACGGCGCCGGTCAGCTTGGAATCAATCGCTCCCCGGCCCCAGACATAGCCGTCTGCCAGTGTGCCAGAGAACGGCGGATGTGTCCACTGATCGGGTTCCGCGGGTACGACATCCAAGTGAGACAGCAGCAGCAACGGGCGTCGAGTTCCGTTCCCTTTCAACCGGACGACCAGGCTCGCCCGCTCCTCCTCCACGACTAGAATGTCCGGCTCGAGGCTGTGCTGCTCGACTTCCAAAGCCAGGTCTCGAACCAGCGCCAACTCGTTCCCTGGTGGGTTCGTCGTGTCGAATCGCAGCATCCGACACAGTCTGTCGACGGCTTCTCGTCCTTCAGCTTCCCAATTCACCGATTTCCTCCTCAAGATCCGGTTCAGGACGGTCACTCGCCTGGCCCGCAAGATAGAATGAGTAGAGGATCATCACGATGGCGACGAGCGCCCAGATGATACCCCAGTACACCGCCTCGATCCCGGTCAGCCTAGACAGGGTGTCCGCATCGCTGCCGGCCTGATCCAAGCGGACGACGTCTTCATTGATATCGACGATGACATACAGGCAACTCGCCGTTCCCAGGAACTGCATCAGGATGCGGACGAGAACAGATGGCAGGAAGCGACCCAGCACGAACAGGGCCACGGCCACGCCGGTCGTGTAGAGGACCCCGAAGGTGTTCCGGATCCACAGGAGGGTCACCACGATCAGGACGGCTGACAGGATCGTGCTCAACTGACGGCTATAGTTCGTCCGCGAGGCCACCACCAGGATCACGCCTCCCCAGACCAGGCTGCCGAGGTAGCCCGCGCTGGCGACAATCAACTGATTCCCGCCTCGATACTGACAGTATCCACCGATCCGCTCGTTCACCTCGATGATCAGGATCTCGCCTCCGGTCAGCAGTGCGGCGATCCCGTGGCTGATCTCGTGGAGCAGGACCACGAATAGTTTGATGGGATAGAAGGCGAGCGTCGACCACAGCCAGACCGTCAGCCCGATCAGGGTGACGAGGATGGCCACCTGAATGGCGCGGTGACTCATTCCCCGGCTTTCCTGGGCGGTGCGATTTCCTCCATCCCGAGTAGATCGCGCACGGATTCGGATAGCGTCCGACTCGAAAGGAGTGCCGCGGCGGATCGTATCGAGGGTCGAACGGCACACTCGTATTCGGGGTGGCCCCTCGATACGGCCGGTTTATGGATAGCTATGTTCAGCATCGGCATTCGGTAAGAGCTGGCGGCTTACTCAGGATGACTGACATCCTTGAAGGCCTGGACCAGAAGCCCGACATCTCCATCCCTTAGGCAGACAGGATTCAACACGATCGTGTCCTCGTGGACACGCGATGCGTTTGCGTGAACGGACGGCATGTGTGCGTTCAGCCGCTTCATCAACGTCATACCATCGACGGAAGCGATCCGGATCTGCACAGACGGGATCGCGCCTCCATCGGACACCCGAACCTCCGCGTCATTTATCTGACGAAGACCATCAGCGATCTCGTTGACGGTCGACAGCCAACCCTCTCTTCTGGCAGATTCGTCCGCATCCACGAACTGTTTGAGCGCCGTCACGAGCCCGGCAATCTGCTCCTTGCCCACCTTGCACGGCCGGCCGATTCCGTGCTGGGGAGCACCCGGCAGTCTACGCTTGTCGATCAGGTCTTCAGGCGGCGACCACAGGTCGAAGTGTACGTCTTGGTCGAGATGCTGAAGGGCGACCGACGAGATCAACTCACGCCGCCCCGCGATGATCCCGGTCCCTTGAGGACCGCCGATCACCTTCCCGCCGCTGAAACAAACCAGATCCGCTCCCTCAGCAATGAAGCGTTTCAGGTTCGATGAGGGCGGCAACTGCCCGGCAGCGTCGACGATCACGGGGATCGCCTGTTTGTGCGCGGCAGCAGTGACCTCAGGCAGAGGCGGCTGGGCGTTCGCGTTGGCCACGTAGGCAACCGCCGCCGTCTGTTCGGTAATCGCTGCCTCGATCTCCCACGCCTCCGTATCCCTTACACCCGCGCCACTGTATCGATCCGAGATCCCGACCTCGATCAGCTCGATTCCAACGGATCGGATCGCGTGATCATAGAAATTCCGGTGACTCCTCGGCATGATCACCTGGTTCCGCAAGCCGGACGCATCGGGCAGACGATTCATCGCGCCCGGATCGAGACCGGTCACGCAGGCAGCGACGCCCAGGAGGAGTCCTGCCGAAGCACCGGAGGTGACGTAGCCGGACTCCGCGCCCGTGATGTCCGAGATCAGGCTTCCCGCCGCGGCCTGGAGTTCGGCGATGTCGTAACAGGCCTGTGCGGCTTCGGCCATCGCGGCGACGACTTCGTCGGACATAAGGGACCCGCTGAGCCGGGTGACTGGGCCGGCGGCGTTGATGATGGGAAGGACTTCGAGGAGAGTAGAGATTGACATTTCAATGACCAATGAAAGGTGACAAGTTACCAAAGGTGGTTTGGGTGGACCCGTTCGTATCAACAATGCGGGCGGAGGTTCTGCGGAAAGGCCCTCACCCGTCTCACGAGAGGAAAGTAGACCGGGAGATACGGGCGGTCAAGCCGGGCTTCCAGTCGCCCCTTGCCACGTGCAGCGGCGAGCCCTACCATAGCATTTCACGTTCTGGAGGCTCACGATGGATACCCTTGAATTCGACACCAACCCCTTTGGCGGCGTCCTTACCAACCCGGCCCACTTGCCCGAGAACGCCGCCGAATTCGATGCCCTTCTGAATCACTCTCTCGATGCCTGGTCGCGGGACGGCTACAAAGTCGTCTGGTTCGAGGCACCGATCGAGAAGGCTGACCTGATCCCCGTCGCCGTCAACCACAGCTTCACGTTCCACCACTGCTCGGAAAACTACGTCATGCTCACCCGTCGGCTCGAGCGTGACGCCTTTATTCCGCCGTATGCAACGCACTACACCGGCGCCGGCGGCGTCTGCATCAACGAGAAGAACGAACTGCTCGTCGTCAGCGAACGCTACAGACGGAACAGCAAGTCACCGTCCTACAAGCTCCCGGGCGGCACACTCCATCAGGGTGAGCACCTCGCTGAATGCGTCACCCGCGAGGTCTACGAGGAGACGGGCGTCAAAGCCGAGTTTGTCTCACTGGTCTGCTTCCGGCACTGGCACGGCTACCGATACGGCAAGTCGGATATCTATTTCGTCTGCCGCCTGAAGCCCTTGTCGGAGGCCATCGCGATCCAGGAAGACGAGATCGCAGAAGCCCTCTGGATGCCCGTGGAAAAGTATCTGGAAGCGGAGGGGGTCAGCGCATTCAATAAAGAGATCGTGAAGGCGGCGATCGAGAGCCCGGGTGTATCGCCGATGGAGATTGACGGGTACTCGGACCCTGAAAGGCATGAAATATTCATGCCCAGATACCAGCAGAAGTAGATAGACGTATACAGCGAACGCTAGCCTTTACGCGAGCATCAAGAGCGCTGGGGGCTCCTCGCTTCGCTCGGTAGGGCTTAGAGCAGACGCAAACCGTAAGCGAGAGGATGGTTGCCCCAAGCCCCACGAGCCTTTCCCGCGCCTTTCGATTCAGATTCGAAGGTGCGGGAGGCTACCCCCGGGAAGCCCTCACCCAGTTCGCGGGCACCAAACCACGCCCGCAAACCTGCCCTCTCCCCCCTTCGCCAAGGCTATGGCGGAGCAGGAGAGGGTTCTCGTATACTGGATTGGTTGCTCTCTACCCCACGCGCTTTTCCAGCGCTTTTCGAATAGGATACAGAATGCCCGAAGGCCTATCACCCCAACAGCTAGACGAGCTGCGTAAGTACGATACTCCGACGATCTGTAACGCAATCGAGCTCTTTGATGTGCATCCACGGAATGTCGGGTATATGAACCAGATTATCAGCGCGTGTTTTCCGGAGATGCCTCCGATGGTCGGCTATGCATCGACTGCGACGTGGCGAGCGGATGCGCCGGCGGTGGATGGCCGGGAATATGGGAGTATCGACGCTCAGGTGGAGTCGTTTGCCAAGATCCCGGGGCCACCCGTTGTGGTGTTTCAGGATCTGGATGAACCGACGGCGGCCGCATCGTTCGGTGAGGTGATGTGCACGACCTACAAGACGTTCGGGGCTGTCGGCCTGGTCACGAGCGGGGCGGCGCGCGACCTGGATCAGGTAAGAGCGATCGGGTTTCCAGCATTCAGCAACGGCGTCAACCCATCACACGGGTATGGTCACATTGTCGACGTCATGATTCCCGTACACGTGGGCGGAGTGACCGTTCTGCCTGGTGATCTGCTGCACGGAGACTGCAACGGCGTCACCACAATCCCGAATGCGATCGCGTCCGAGCTCGTCGACATCGTGGCGGAGTTCGTGGCGGCGGAGGAGATCGTGCTGGATCACTTAAACAGCGAGTCGCCAACTGTTAAGGGATTCGCCGAGGCACGGAAGGCATATAAGGCGGTCGTGGACGAGCTGACAGCGCGAGTCAGGAAGTAGTCGGAGGTCGAAAGTCGGCAAGTCAAGCCCACTGGGGCAAAAGAGAGGGAGAAACGGTAAACCATAGGGGACAGTCCATCAACTGAACCATTTTTGGCGAACGCCGCGTTGCTTCAGAAAGCGATTCTCGTAATCCTCGCGGCATTTATCTACTTCGTGGACCCGTCGGATATACTAGGGAGTGTTCTGGAGGGGGTTTTTAATATCAACAAAGTAATTGGGAAAATTTAAGGGCAGCGGGCAATAGGCAGTGGGGATCGGAGCTTCAGGTTTCAGGCTCCAAGCTTCAGGCAAGGCCCTATAGGGTTGCGTAACAGGTCCGAGGAGGTTACGACCGTTTCGTAACGGCTTGGACGGAGATGCCCTATGCCCATACAGCCCCGGGTAGGTCCGGGGGACCACCCCGAGGCTGTATGATGCGACCCTGTTGGGGTCGTAAAGGCAAGATCAAAGGCAGCCGACCAGGGGCGACACATAGCGGCAACATCAAATTGTGGGAAGGGTGACGTGCGAGTAGGGATCATTGGGGCGGGGAATAATGCGGCCGGGCATGCGAAGGCGCTCGAGGTGATGGATGAGGTGAAGATTGTGGGGACGGCGGATCCAATCGTCGAGCGGGCTCAGGTGATGGCGGATGACTTTGGAGGGCAGGCGTATGGGGATCATCAAATCATGCTCAAGGAAGGTGACCTGGATGCCGTTTGGGTCTGTTCGCCTTGTTGGCTGCACGCGGATCAGACGGTCGACTGTCTGAGCGCGGGTGCGCACGTGATGTGTGAGAAGCCGATGGCGCTGTCGGTCGAGGATTGCGACCGGATGATCGATGCCGCAAATACGCACGGCGTCAAGCTGATGATCGATCAGACGACACGGTTTGTCGCCAACCTAGTGGAGATGCAGCGGATCTATCAATCGGGTGAATGCGGGGATCTCGTTCGCAGCTGGTCGATTCGGGAGAGTTACCACCAGATCAAGAACGAGGCGAACTGGCGACTGGACTTCGACAAGAGTGGTGGGATCGTGTTCGAGTGGGAGGTGCACGAGATCGACTTTGTGCGGAGCATTGGCGGTCGCGTCTCCGAGGTCTATGCACACACGGCGTTTTCGCGGCCGGAAGCACCCGGGTTCCTCGACTACTTCACAGCTGTGCTGACGTTCGCCCATGGCGGCTATGGCAACCTCGAGGCGAGCCAGTCGGAACACCTGGGTATGTCGAGCAGAGGGTTCTCGGGGACGAAGGGATCAGCGGTGGCCGTTGGTCGGGATCAGATCCGGGTTCAGACGATTGACGATGATGAAGCGAGAATCGTCGAGGTTAAGGAGCAGGCGTCGAAAGGGTCGAACCGATACCTGTCAAACCGGCCGTTCATCGAGGCGATCCTGAATGATAGGCCTTCGCCGGTCAGCGGTGAGGATGCGAAGCATAATATTGAGATTGGGTGTGCGATCGTCGAGAGTGGGAAAAGCGGGAAAGTCGTGACGATCCACTGAGCACACCACTCGACGGGGAACTATCTATTCGAGTGGTGATCCGTGCTGAGCAAACCGGCCTTCGGAGCACGGAAACACGCTGAAACCTTCAAAGAGGCCAGAGTCGTCGAGGACTACCGGCATCGTCCCACCTGTCCGGAGTCCCTGTTTGTCAGGCTGGCTGAACTTGTCGATCCGGACAGTCGTGCCGTCCTCGACGTCGGGACCGGACCCGGAGATGTGGCCCGTCCCCTTTCCCTGCACGTGGATCGTATCGACGCCGTCGACTTCTCCGAGCATATGTTCCAGAAGGCGGAGCACTCCCCCATGGAGACCGAACGAATATCCGCTGGATTCGGTCCGACGTGGAGTCGACCACTTACGACACCCCTACGGCCTGATCACGGCGGTCGCCTGCCTGCACTGGTTCGACCTCAACATCGCCCTCCCCCGGTTTCGGGATCTCCTCCGTCAGCCAGCCATCTGCAGGCTCGTTCTCGAACGGGTTGCCGTAGCGCTCCTGCATACGATACGGCGTGTGCGGATCCCAGAAATCCAGGTGCATGAACCAGTTGTCGTCACCCCCATTCCGGTTGATACAATCCAGCACGGCCAGACCGACTTCGTCCGTCGTCTCCTGGCCGCTCTTCCCCGTGTTGTAGATCTCGTTGAAGCCGATGTTGAAATGCCAGGCGCTGTGCCGCTCGGCGAACGGGCTGACACAGACGGTGTGATAACCGGGTTTACGCAGCTGGCTCATCCACGCGTTCTGCGAATAGCGACTCTTGAAGGCGCGGTCGCGGCCCTCCGGGAACGGATCGGCCTGAACGCCACCGTGGTTGACGACACCGTTGATGATCCCGAACTGGCTGGAGAAGAGCGCCGTACGAGACGGCAAACAGTGCACGTCGGAGCTGCAGCAGTTGGTAAACCGAACGCCCTCGGAGGCGATGCGATCGATTTTCGGGGAGGTATCGCGATGGTAGCCTTAGCTGCCGAGGTGATCGGGGCGTTGGGAGTCTATGTCTATATAGAGAATGCGCATTCTGTCACCTAAAAATCAGAAGAAGACCAACCCTGCTTCCGCAGGGGCAGGCTCCATACACGAAAAACACGAAAGGGAGACGTCGATAAGATCGTAGTGAATACCGAAGCTCACCGGTATGCCAAAAGGCCGTGCAGAATTCTATCTGACTACTTGACCATCTGACTATCTGACCAGCTCCTGCCTTTGTCTTAACTTCGAGGGTCGTAACCTGCAAACGAGCTCGGAAAGAAGCGAATGGTTTCTCGCCTTTCTGAACTCTGAACTCTGGCTTCTTCCTTTGTTCCTGTCTCGCCCTTTCATCTCGCTTCTGCTCGTCTCCTTCGGGATCAGCTTCCTGAATGCACCGCGGTATGCGTTGCTGCCCGTTTACGTGGAGGCGGATCTGCTGCGGACGCCTGTATTCTCGGCGGGTCTGAAAGCCATCTTTCTAATTCTTGGCGGACTGTTCGCTTTGCCGGCAGGGTCGCTGGCGGATCGATGGGGGCCGAGGCGGGTCTATCTGATCGGGACGCTGACGCCTGCTCTGGCCGCGATCGTATTCCTGTCGAGCGATGTCAGGGCGTTGGCGTTGTTCTGTATCGGGATCGGTATCACGTCGGGGTTCGACAGTGCCGGTGGGCAGAGCTACCTGATCCGGGCGGTCGACCCGAAGCTGATCGGGACGGCGTCGGCGGGATACTTCCTCGGGAATACGCTGGGGACGTCGCTCGGGAACCTCGTGGCCGGCCCCATCGCGGATCAGCAGGGGTATGGGGCGCTCGGCAAGCTGGCCCTGATCGGGTGCGGTGTGCTAGTGATCGGGGCCCTTGTCGGTCTCCCCCACGTTCAGGGTACCCCAAATCAAAACGGATCGGGCAATAACGGCGAAGACAAACCGCCCCGCCTGATCTGGCGAAAGGACGTTCTGCTCCTCCTGGGCATCCGCTACCTCCCGACCTGCTTCTGGGGCGCCGTCACCCTTGTCCTTCCGCTTCTGATCTTCCGCGCCACGGGTTCGAACACGGCAGTAACCACGTTCAGCGCAGTCAAACTCGGGGTCGCAGCCTGCTTCCAACTCCTCACCGGACGGGCAAGCGACCGACACGGACGATGGGCTCCCATCCTGATCGCGGCGGGGATCGAGACGATCAGCGCGATCGGTCTGGCGATCTGGTGTGACTCGGTCACCGGACTGTATGTCTGGGGGATCATGGCTGCTGCTTCGGCGTGGTCGCTGTCGACGACGATGCCAGGGCTGATCCAGTTGATCGCGCGGGATGAGGAAAAGGGTAAGCTGGTGGGGACAGCTCATTTTGTGTGGAGCGCGGGGATGTTGACGGGGAATCTCGGGGGTGGATGGCTGGTGGACCGGTCGGCTAGTCTGGTGTTCTACGTCGGGGGGATATTCTGCTTTGGGGCCTGCCTGTGTGGGATTGGGTTGTGGAGAGGCAGGGGAACCACAGATGAACACAGATGAATACGAATGGGTAGTTCGAGATGGTCGTCTCGAGGTTCCGCCGGGCGCCATCCCGTCGGGATGAGGGGAAACGGAAGAAGCACGGAACACACGGAAGGGTAGTTGGAGAATAATTGTGCAAGAATCCCAAGAAGATCGGTTGCAGGAGGGTAGCTAGCCCTCACCCTGACCAACGCTATGCGTCGGCCGTCCCTCTCCCGCTAGCAGGAGAGGGTTCTCGCCTACGGTTCTACGGTGTTGTTTCTACTGCGATCTCATCGCTAAATTGGTGTCCGACACCGGCAGGGAGACCGGACCACCTCCCTCCACGTCCTTCCCCTGGCGTGCCGTAGCGCGAAGCGCGTAGGTGGCTGTGTCATCCGTGGTTCCCCGCTTTTGGTTTTCTATGTCAGATCAACAGCTCAGAATTCTCGTCATCGGCGCCCATCCAGACGACTGTGACATCAAAGCAGGTGGGATTGCGATCAAGTATGCGGCCCTTGGGCATCACGTTCGGTTTGTGTCGGTCACGAACGGGGATGCGGGTCATCACGAGATGGGTGGCATTCAGTTGGCCCGTCGCCGTCGTGCGGAGGCGGAGGCCGCCGGGGCGGTGGCCGGGATCGAGTATCACGTGATGGACAATCACGATGGTGAGCTCGAGCCGACGCTGGAGAACCGGAAGAAGGTCATCCGGATTATCCGGAGCTACACGCCGGACCTGATCCTCACTCATCGTCCAAACGATTACCATCCAGACCATCGCTACACGTCGATCCTCGTGCAGGACTCGGCCTACACGGTATGCGTGCCGAACATCTGCACTGACACCACTCCCCTATCGACCAACCCGGTCATCGCCTACCTGAGTGACACGTTTCAGAAGCCGACGCCGTTCTCGCCGGACGTCGTGATCGACATCGACGACGTGGTGGAGAAGAAGCTCGATATGCTCCACTGTCACACGTCACAGATGTATGAGTGGCTACCGTGGATTTCGGGGAATCTCGACGAGGTTCCTGAAGGGAATGCGGAGCGACGGAAGTGGCTCGCGTATCGACTCGGGCGGTTTATGGCTGTCGCCGACGGCTATCGTGACAAGCTGGTCGAGCTGTATGGGGAGGAGCGCGGTAGCCAAGTGAAGTATGCGGAGGTATTCGAGGGGTGTGAGTATGGGGGTTCGCTGAATACTGATACGATCGGACGACTCTTTCCGTTTGTGAAAGGAATCCAGGGAACCCATGCCGAAAATTGAATCCATCAAGTGCATCAGGACGCGCGCCAACGGGGTCTGGACGATCGTCAAGGTGACGACCGATCAACCGGGTCTGTACGGGATCGGATCCGTCTCCGATGTGAACAACACGCCGACCGTTATCGCCGCCGTCGAGGAAGTCATCGCGCCGAGTCTGATCGGACGTGAGGCGGGGCATATTGAAGACATATGGCAGTATGTCTACAACAGCGGCTACTGGCGGAACGGGTCGATCCTGAACACGGCAATGGGCGGAATCGATGTGGCGCTGTGGGACATCAAGGGCAAAGAGGCCGGTATGCCGATCTACCAGCTGCTGGGTGGGCCGTGCCGCTCGGCAGTCCCCTGTTATGCGCACGCCGGTGGGAGGGATCTCGAGGCGCTGCTTGACGACATCCAGAAGTATATCGACGAGCGGTGGCCCGTGATCAGGTGTCAACTGGGTAACTATGGCGGCGGCGGGTTTATCGACCCGAACGAAGCCGTTCGGCCGAAGAACGCCTGGTCAGACAAACGCGTGTTCGACGACGAGGCCTATCTGGAGAACATCCCAAAGATGTTCGAGTTCCTGCGCAGCCGACTGGGATTCGGCCCCAAGCTCACTCACGACGTCCACGAGCATCTGCGCCCGCAAAGCGCCGTCACTCTGTCCAAGCTGCTCGAGCCCTACCGCCTGTTCTTCCTGGAGGATGTCCTTCCCCCTGAGCAGGTCGCGTGGTTCCGGCTGATCCGGGAGCAGTGCACCACCCCTCAGGCCATGGGCGAGCTGTTCGTCAACCCGCACGAGTATATACCGCTGATCACAGAACGGCTGATCGACTACGTTCGTGTTCGCGTCTCCAAAGGCGGAGGGATCACGCCCTGCCGCAAGATCGCTACGCTGTGCGAGTGGTTCGGGGTGCAGACGGCCTGGCAGGAAGGCGGCGACAACGACCCGGTCAACCAAGCGGCGGCCATTCACCTCGACATGGCGAGTACCAGCTTCGGGATTCAGGAGGAGAATCACTTCTCGAGCGAGGAGCTTGAAGCGTTTCCAGGTCACTGTGTCCAAGATGGTGGGTATATGCATGCGAACGATCGGCCGGGGTTGGGGATCGATGTCGATGAGGAGAAGGCGGTGGCATTGCTGGATCCGGAGAAGCTGAGAGTAGAACGCGCGGCGGAGGACCGGCGGGCGGACGGGTCGATTGTGAGACCGTAGAAGCGAGCTGCTGGTAGCTCAACCCCATCGCGCTCCCGTCGAATGTCCTGCGGTTCTCGATCGTACTCCAGGCCGTCAGGTAGTGTGTTCACCCACGAAGAAACCGTAGCCAGAGTTGCGATCCATCCCGTTCCAGCTCGAGATGTGCCTTGTGGTGCGCTCGCCCCTCCATCGACTTGTTGCCTGCCACGATCCCTGAATCGACCGGCACCCCCGCGCGAAACAGCGCCTTCCCGCCAAAGCTTCGGCTCCGGCTGAACACCAGCGACGCGTCGGCGGCATTCGCCCACGGTAGTCGGCGATCCCATAGTAAACCAGGAGTCTGGCTTTCGAGCCGATCTGCCTGGCCGTACTGATCTTACCCAGTGTGGAGCCCTCAACCACGCCCTGCCGAAACGACGCTTCTGTCCCGGGCCGCGACGCGCCGGTCGCCGTCTTGATGCTGACGACTTCGTTGATCGCGCCAGAGCCGTAGACGGCAGACACCGGCCCGCGTACGACCTCGATCGCCTCGATATCGCCGAGCATCGGGAGAAACCGCTCCGACACCGCCCCGAATATCGTGCGCTGGTTCATGACCCTTCCGTTTACCAGAAGGAGCGTCTTGTGATTCCGGCCTCCGACGGTCCCTCGCATACCGACCTTGGGGCGGGCCCCCCAGAGACGCCCATTCTCAGCATATTCGGGACATACAATTCCACCCGCTCGTCCAGACTGCGAGCGTTGGCATCCCGGATCATCTCACGCGTTATCAGGGTGACTGAGGTCGGTGTGTTCCGCACTTCCGTCCGTGTGAGGGCTGCTCCGGTGGTGCGCTTGAGGTTCCCCAGCTCCTGAAAAGGGAGGTCGTGGATGTCCCGTGAAGTCTGGGCCTGGAGGGTTGCACCGAGCAGACAGAGGAGTAGAAAGCTAGCTGAATGCAGGTATTTTACGATCCTCAATGGTCGTTGGATGAGATCTCTCAGGGTGGACTGTAACCTGTATAAGATATACATACGATCGAACTCAAGTCCCTTGCTTACAAAGCCTCGCACCAGAGCGTACGGGGGCTACTACCGCTTGCCAGTTCTCTCCAGGACGGCGAATATACGTTCCTCTGAGATCTCTGTCAGATAACCAAAGGATTCGTCTTGTCCCGACCCAACATACTCTTCATCACGACTGACCATCTTCGCTTCGACACCCTCGGCTACACGGGCGACCCCGTCATCCAGACGCCGAACATCGACCGACTGGCCGCCGAAAGTGTTCGACTGAACCGATTCTTCGTCCAGAATCCCGTGTGCGCACCTTCACGCGCTTCGTTCATGACCGGACGCTATACGCGCAGCCACGGCGTGAAATGGAATGGCTCGAAGCTGAACGAGAACGAGATCACGCTCGTCGAACACCTGAAGCAGAACGGATACCAGACGGCGATGGTCGGCAAACACCACATCGGTCAGCAGAAGTTCGTGAAACACATCGACCATTCAGCAGCGTGGGGCATCCGTCGCGGGTGGAGGGAGCGGGAGGACGGTGACTACACAGTCCACGACCCGAATGAGTTCGAGCAGTATGTGCGTGATCGAGGATACGAGTATGTGACCGGCTACGCACTCCCCGGATTCGTAGAGAAGCTGGGGGCCGTTCCGTCCGATCTGCCTGAAGACTGTCACATCGACGCATACGTCGGGATGAATTCGCTCGCATATCTGGACGAGGTGTCAGGCGACGAGCCGTTCTTCCTGTGGTGTGGGTTCTTGGGACCCCACCATCCCTATGTGCCGTCGGGTCGGTTCGCGAACATGTACGATCCGGACAACCTGCCCCCCTTCCATCGCGATCCAGACGACATCGCACGCAAGCCTCCGGAATATGCGCTCTATTTCCAGGCGGAGGCACACAAGTACAAAGGGTTCGGTGACGCGACGGATCAGACCTTCCGAGAGATGAAGGCCGCCTACTACGGGATGGTCTCCCAGATCGATTGGCAGGTTGGCCTGCTGCTGGACAAGTTGGAAGAGAAAGGGATAGCCAACAACACGATCGTCGTGTTCCTCTCCGATCACGGAGAGTTCATGGGTGATCACGGGATTCCGGCGAAGGCGCCGTTCCTGCTCGACTGTGAACTCCACGTGCCGTGCCTGATCAAGGCTCCGGGTCAGGAGCCAGGTGATCGGGACGCGCTGACGGAAGCGATCGACCTGTTCCCCACCCTGACACAGCTGGTCGAGGTGGATACACCTGATGCGGTCCAAGGTTGGGATCTGCAGCCGGTGCTCGACGGTTCAAACGCGTTCCGTCAGGTGGTCTTCTCCGAGGCCGTCGACAAACGGTGTATTCGGACGACGGACTGGAAGTATATCCACTACCCTGGGAAGCCTTACGGGGAGCTCTACGATCTGACCGAGGATCCGCACGAGCTACGGAACCTGTACACGGAGCGTCCTGAGAAAGTGAGCGATATGCAGGATCTATATTACGCGACGCTCGACGCGACGGAGGACTTCCATCACCCTGGATATCAGCGGTTTAAGGGAACGAACCCGGAGTCTGGTGGGGAGACGACACATTATCTGACGTGGTGATATGCGACTGGAGCGCACGATAGACATTTCGGCATTCCCTGAGACCGTCTGGTCAGCCACCGAGGATATTGAGCGCTGTTCCGAGTGGGCGCCCACGATGGATGAGATCGTCCGACTCGACTAAGGTGAGTTCAAGGTGACAGTTCTGCCGGAGCTGTCTGGACAGTCGACATATTCGAGCGCGGTCATCAGCTGGAGTACGACCGTTCGCGGGATACACACGGTCGGCACACACGAAGTGATTCCAATCGAGTCAGGAACGCGGAGTGTGCTAACTATTGAGATGTCGGGCTGGATCGCGACACTCTTGGTACCGTTGATGAGGGGGTCTGTTGAGAAGGCGATTCAGCAGAAGAATGAGGGGTTGAAGGGGCGGTGTGAGGGAGAGGAAGGGTAGTCAGGTAGCGGAGCAATCGAGGCCCAATATGGCATCTGTAGATACATCGCATTACTCAAAGCTGCGCAATACCGTAAGGAGCACGCTCAAGGCGGGGCATCTTCGCGATCAGCGGGCAGTCGAACAGGAGCGGATTCGCACCTACTGGAAGGCTGGGGATAATCTGGTGCACTTTCTCCACTCGCAGCCAAAGGAATACGGTGGGTAGGTGATGAAGCAGCTCGCTTTTGACGTCGGTCTCAGCAGACGGACGCTCTACATATAGAGTCCGATTTCGTCGGTTGGTCTCAAAATTGAATTCGAGTTCAATTTTATCACGGATCCATTACAGGAAGCTGCTCGGGACAAAGGTTGAGGGATTCCGAAGAGACCTGCTAACGCGGTCAAAGCAGAATCGATGGACCGTGGCGGAGCTATCACTGCAGATATCCTCTGGGTCCCTCGATACGATCCAGACTGGGTCCGGGCCTACTCGGGATGAAACGACTGGCCCAACTCTGCAAGCAAAGCGGGGGAGCCATTCCTTTACAGGGTGCTCGATAAGCCTGTTCTGGGATTGGTGCTCGACCTAGGGTTCAAGGCCGTCACCTGTCTCCCTGCTCTACCCCGGCCAGCACGTGATGGGGATCTGTTTCGCTCATCGAGATCGGGACGCGGATACCGGTTGAAGGAATACGGCAACGTCAGTCGAAGCTGACCCTATGCTACCTGGATGAACCGGATCGTCGACGCAGACACGCTGGACGTCACGATCAGTCTCGGGTTCGGGAACTATATCGAAGAGCGACTCAAGCTGCGTGGTATCGATGCGCCAGAGATGGGAACGGCTGAAGGAAGGCGTGCCAAAGAGTTCGTCGAAAAGGCGATTGGCGAACTGGATCGCATCGTGATCTCAACCACGAAGGTTGACAAATACGATCGCTATCTGGCGGATGTGTTGTATTCTGATAATGAAGGTTCGAGTCCACTGGTGATTTCGAAGACGGGGTCGTACCTGAATCGCCAACTGATCAAGGCTGGACACGCGAAGAGACACTTAATTAGTCACACCACCGGACATCACACCTCAATTCAAGGCCTTCCGCCAGTTCAACATACCAACCGCACCCTCGCTGGACTGAAGACTTTAGACGAGAAACGGGAGAAGAGATATCGCGACGCTGACAGACACAACAGACATCCTCGTCATTGGCGGCGGTACAGCGGGGACGATCGCGGCTATTCAGGCGGGACGAACGGGGTGTCGGACGGCACTCGTGGAGGCAGGAAGTCAGCTCGGGGGCGTCACGACAACCGGGGGCGTTTCGTTTCCCGGTCTCTTCCACGCGTGGGAACGGCAGATCATCGCAGGAATCGGATGGGAACTGGTCACGAAAGCCGTAGAACTGGACAGTGGGACGTTCCCCGACTTCACCCTTCGCCCGGAACGGCACTGGATGCACCAGATCCGGATCAACGGACCCGTTTACGCAGCGATCGCGGAAGAGGCGGCTGTCGACGCCGGTGTCGATCTCCATTTCTACGAATCTCCGACGCGTGTCGACCGAACAGAGAATGGCTGGGAAGTCGAAACGGTCGGGAAGAACGTGCGACGCGTAATCCGAACGAAGCAGTTAATCGATTGCTCAGGCGGCGCAGAAGCAGTCGCCATGGCGGGACTTCCACGGCTGCGCGAAGAAGAGACACAACCCGGAACACTAATCTTCAAGCTCGGCGGCTACAACGTGGACGCGCTGGATGCGGACCTGATCCAGGAGCGTTTTCTCGAAGCCTACAATGATGGCCGCCTCCAGCCAGGTGACGTGCGGAACCGGGACGTCCGGTTTGTCCGCTACCTGCGAAGCGGCGGCGAGAACGCGCAACACGTCCACGATGCTGACGCGTCAACGGCCGATTCCCACTCACAGACTAACATCCGGGGACGCGCATCGCTCCTTCGCATTCTACGATTCGTGCGTTCACTCCCGGGCTGCGAAGATGCTCGCGTCCAGAGCGCTCAGTCTGAGACGGCCGTACGCGAAACCTACCGGATCGTGGGCGAATACAAGGTCACACACGACGACTACACGTCCGGCCGGGTCTTCGAAGACGCGGCCTCCTACTCCTTCTATCCGATCGACCTTCACGACAAGGACGGCATCAATCCGAAGCCTTTGGAACCCGGTAAGGTTGCCACCGTCCCTCTTCGCGCCCTGATCCCGAAGGACAGTGCTAACCTAATCGCCGCGGGCAGATGCGTCAGCAGCGATCGGCTCGCGAATTCAGCTCTTCGCGTACAGGCATCGAGCATGGCCATGGGACAGACAGCAGGAGCGGCGGCTAGCTTGGCGGCCCGACTCGAGACCACGCCCGGTGAGGTCCCCTTGGGCGATCTGCATAGTCTCTTGCGAGCGAACGAAGCCATCGTGCCGATCCCACCGGATCCCTAGTCAGCACGCTCCCTTGCCAGATCTCGTCCTTCCACCTACTCTAATGCCAGTAATGCATCCATTTTGAATTCTCCATTTTGCATTCATACCAAGACCTCTCATGCCTTGCTATAACCTGACAAAACACTCCGCCCTTTTCCCTAATCCTGAAAGCCTCCCAGGACCGGGCCCATACTACACCTGCCTCGTCCCAATGGCCGACCTGCCAGGCTTCCCGTTCGAATACTCGCTCTACTTTTCTCCCGACCACGACCCAGGACAGGGCGGCATCTGGCTTTACGTGTGCACAGGCAACCCGCTCGAACCCTCAAACTGGATGTCCTACGAGGAGGCTGTCGCGGCTGGCCACTTCGACCACGTCGAAGACCGGCCGGCCCAAAACCCTATCTATCTCGATCACACACAGGGCGCCGGCCACACGGAGACGCCTCACGCCAACGTCGTCGACGGCGTTCTCCACATGACGTATCACAAGAACGGTCTCGAGGGCACGCAACGGACCTTGCTCGCCACATCAACCGACGGGATCACGTTTAATCGCCTAAACGGGGACGACGACTCGGTCGTACTGCGCTACGATCAGCAGACTGAGCCCGGTGACGGCCACACCGGATACTTTCGCTGGTCGCGTAACCCCTTCCCAGGTATATCACAGAGGTGGGTCGGCTATTCCCTCCACGGTGGGAGCGACAACTACTACTCCGCGCTGTGGGCATCAGAAGACGCAATCGAGTGGACAAGGTTGGATATCTTGTCCCCGATCGAGGGTTTGGCCGTCAATCGCGACGACATGCTCCTTATCTGGCACGAGATCGACCCCACGTCGATCCAGTCGCTTGGGAACGGCGAATTCGTGGCGATTACAGGCGTCGGTAACCGCGCCTCAGGGGGTGTGGAGCGAATCACCGAACTCTACGAAATCTTCCTAGCGGAAGACGGGCGCACCTTGACCCGTCAGAGCCGTAAGATCCTGTCCGCCGGCGACCCGGGATCAGCGGACACAGAGGAACTCTCCTCGCCCACCTCGGTCACGATCAATGGAACGACACACCTGATCTACGTGGGCGCGGCCAAAAAGGGCGGCGTGAACACGATTCTTGGCGCCACGGGCGTCCTCGATGCCGCGGACTTGCCGCCTGAGTTACCCGAACTGCTCAAACGACGACACATCCACACAAGACCCTTGACGCCGAACAATTCGCCGATCACGCTGAAACGGGCATCCAAAGACAACATCCCCTTTCTAGTCAGGATGAACCGGGAGATGGACGAGGAGATGGGCGAGGAAAACTGGACGGACGATCGATACGAGGCCCGCTTCTACGCTTGGCTCAACGGCAGCCACTGGGACGTTGATCTGATAGAGCGAGCAGGGAACGTGATCGGATACACCGCCCATCAGCGTCGCCAAGACCATTTCGACAGATCCATCCGCGTCCTGTTCATCCGCCACTTCTTCATCGAACGCGATCAACGTCGCATCGGCATCGGCCGTACTGCTTACGAAACCCTGATCGACCAACGCACCCAGAACCTGCCCGTCACCCTCGACATTTTGCCCACGAGTCCTGACGCCTTGGGCTTCTGGCGCAAACTAGGTTTCGAAACCTACTACACCGTCCTCAAAAAGGAATCCCCGCAGGAGGATTTGCTTTGAACTTTCGCGCTTTGCACCTGCCCTCCGCCCCGAGACCTTAGCTCTCCGCGTGTTTACAAGTTACCTGAAAAACGGCCTCCCCAGCTTCCTTCGCAACAAGGCCTACTCGCTCATCAACCTAGCGGGCCTGTCGATAGGCCTTGCCTGCGGCTTCCTGATCGTCCTCTGGCTCACCGTCGACCTGACCATCAACCGATACGGAACCCATCTCGATTGGGTCTACCAGATCGTGCGTAACCACCACAGCGACGCCGTGGTCCACACATGGAAATCGATCCCCAAACCGACGACCAACGTGATGGACAAAGACATTCCCGCCATATCCAACAGCCTCCATTAAATCCAGTGCAGCCCCACCGTCTCTGGAATGGCATTGATCATCATTCTCGAGTTTACATATTGGAAAGCCGCTTGTCGGTGCCGTCGTGGTGAAGCCGACCATAGCGTGAGATGGAACACACGCAAGCGCAATCTGTTGCATCGATGCGTCGGGCACAGCCCAAATGGGGCAGCAACCTCACGGCAAGGGCACATTCCCCAAGCCCACCAGAACCTGGACCGAGTAGACCATTACGCTGGACGGTGTTCTAACGCTCATCCGTCTGTTTATTGCTCAGATAATCTGCACTGCCGGATCAGCGTCTCAGCTGTGCTGAAAAGATCGTGTGTGTGGAGGTAGCGAAATGTGGCGTTTCGACCGATCAGGTGCAGGTTCTCGAAACCTTCTAGATAGGTTACCAGTTCGCTCACTGCCTGATCGACACCGACCGTTAAGATAGGGTATGCAAAAGGAAGCCTAAAGACAGCGGTCTGGATGATCTCTTCTTGCTCGATGTTGTCGACGTCACTTAACGCCGATAGGGTGTTCCTGAGTATATCGGCATCGCTCATATGCCAGTAATCTGAGGATTCGTGGCAAGGCAACTCTAGAACGATTGCAGTCTGATTTTCGGGTGCAACGAAGGGACTCCTGTTCTTGCATTCGTAAAGACGCGTAAACGGAAACTCTTTTTCCGGGAAATAGATAGATGCGTTTTCTGAGAAGCGCCCCCGCTTTAGGCAGAAAACACAAAGCAAAAGTTTACGGAAACGGATACCGCGGGCTTTCTGGAGGATTTCCATCGGTGGTGCCGGATCAAGTATCTCCAACATCAGTGGTAGAGGGAGAGTGCTGACAACTGTTTTTGCCGGCACGTACGTTTGCTCGCCCAGCATGAACGCATTGATTCGGCCTCCTTCGTGAACCAGCCTGGTTATGCGGCTATTGCAGTGAATGTGGTCGTCACCGATTTCCTCCGCGATTCTATCGAAGATCGATCCGAAGCCATACCGGGGATAAAGGAACGAGCCGTCCAGATGTCTCGCGTCATCCCAGGGAAGCAACCCCCTAATGAAGGCTTTCAGGTCTAGATTCCGAAGCCGTCCACCCGAAATCTGGGCCGATAGGTGTGAAGTGTCTTCACCCCACAGCTTTTCCGAATAGCTGAGGAGTAAGAGTTCTGCGAGTGTCTGTCCATACTGGCTGATCGCCCAACTTCGAAAGTTCGACCAGTCGGGTTCATTCCTTTGCACGAGAAGTTCGACGGCGATTCGTGCAAGCGTTCTCAGGGGGAGATGTCGGAGGAGATCTCTTGGCTGAAGCGGAAACAGCAAACGGCGCCCTCTAAGGTGAATCCGGCTAGGCGCGTTCACTGCTATCAAGTCCGCCCCTAGAAGGGAACGAATCTCCTCTGTGACCTCTGGGATCTTGTCGTGCAGACGGTGAGCACCGGTGTCAAACAGACAGTCGCCCAGTTTCAGCGTTCTCGCATTTCCGCCGGTCGAACTCGCCCCCTCATATAGAATGACTTCCTGGCCCGCTTTGCGCGCGTAGTATGCTGTCGCTAGACCACCCGGCCCCCCACCCAATATCTGCAGAATGCTGGCTGAATTAATACTCATAGATGTCGATCTCCGGCCACATCCGATTCACATAGGGATTATGGTAAAAGATTTTCCGCGATTTCAGCTGTCTGTCCGAGAAGTCTATGGGACTTCCGATCGAGACTACGAGGGAGCCTGTCGGTATCTGATCAAGCTGGGACAGGTCACCGCCTTCGATCACGATATAAGTAGCCTCAACGCCCTGTGAAGCTAGGTAGTATTCGATCAGGGGCACTGTCACCACGTGAAGGTCCGGAGCATTCATATCTGCAAGATGTTGCTTTACTTGGTAGATAGCAGAGGGTCGTTTATGCTGAGCCACCAAGTTCAGAGTGATGTAGCTGTGAGCGGTCACGAATAGGACGAAGGCGATCTGGCGGATTCTACGCGCTTTAGTGCCGATGAACGCGGCCCCCACAATGATCAGCAGAAGCAGCGGGATCAGGGGCAACACGTGTCGGCTCTTATGGATGACGTTCTGCCCAAAGCAAACCCACAGCAGATAGATGCCCCAACTAGCCAACTGTATGCGCCAAAACGGATCCTTAATCACCTCCTTGACCAAGCCTGACAATACCGGCAGGACCACGACTACCAAGGTGATTCCTGCTAAGGCCGTCGCGATGTGACGGTGCGTCCAGTAGAGACCCAGACCGTCCGCCACAATACCCTCCGAAAGCTTTGAGAAACGAGTGGACCAATCAGGCTCGGTCACCACGGTTCCGCCAAACTCGACGAAATGTCCGGCAACCTGGACGTGCGCTGCCTCGACTAGTTCGGACCATCCGGTTATCCCAATCAGAGGAACTGCCCAGACGATGACGCCGAGTGCACTTGCACCCAAGACCTGTGATCGGTTAAGTCGAGAAACCCAGACTGTGCGGATCCACGGCAAGACAGCAAATGGCATATAAGAAAGCCGTATTCCTGCGAGCAGTCCTACCAGAAAACCTCCGAGAACCGGTCTTCTACCGTTTGTGAGTAAGTAGTATGATCCGAGGAGACAGGCCAATCCAGTAACGTCCGGCATGTATCGGTTAGCCATTAGCCAGACCATAGGGTTAAAGAAGACCAAACCCGCAATCACCAGCCCGCGCCGACTAATTAAGGACTCCCTTGCGATCGCCAACAGACTCATCATGATGACCCAGGTCATCAAGCCGCCGACAACCGCAAAGGCGACAGCATAGCCTCCAACCAGCAGCATTATTGTTTTGACTAACCAGCAGAAAACAGGATAAGCGGGGAAGTGAGGTTGAAGATTAGCTACATCGTAGTCGACCGTACTCAACGCGAACCGGAGGCTATCCGGATCCTCAATGTAATAGATCGCGGTCAGCAGGCGCGAAAAGACGCACAGGATGAGCGCAATTAGACTCGTTTGGCTCTGCAGGGTCATGGCTTCTAGATTGCAGTTAAAAAAATTGGGGGCTGCCCAGAGCAATGCCCGGACACCCCCCTATTATTCACGCATCCTGCCTCAGCTAATTCTACCAGCCAGCCACGTTTGCAGCTGAGAATCCGTATACGTTCTGGAAGATCGCTGCTGCCGCATTCAGGTCTGCGACGGTGGCGTCGTAGGCCGCCGTTCCAGGTGCATCATA
>MDTE01171624.1_pt1 | contig 21578 bp, 23 predicted proteins | sample 811231 | NCBI WGS metagenome assembly MDTE01 (sample SAMN05326651, study PRJNA326480) | marine metagenome | isolation source: seawater | place: Indian Ocean: Red Sea | collected 2010
CTAGTGGATATTTTTGATACATATGAAAAAGTTGAAAAAGGTTTTGTTGATGAAACTCATTTAAAAATGAGAATGCATATGCTGAAATTGGGCACCATGAAGGCACCAATCGCACAGTCAACTTGGAAATATTGGAGAGGGATTAAATCAAAAGAATTTGTCGAATGGTTTGAAACTGAAATTTATGGTGATCAAACAACTTTTAAAGAAGGTTATCAAGAAGAAATAATTCCAAACGTAAGAAGGGATTAAAATAAAGGAGATTATTAAGTGAGAAGAATTGTTACGGGGCATAATGATAATGGCAAATCTGTAATTAAAATTGATGGTCCTCCAGCACGATCTATAGGAGAAGAAATTGGAGGTTTATTTGAAATATGGAATGAAGATGGAGCAATTATTGACACGAAAAGCAGCAAGGATAGAGCTGATAGTGATATAATTTTATCACCCCCTAAAGGAGGTTCTAAATTTCGATATTTTCAAATAATGCCTACTCCAAAAGGTGTACCACTCGAGGCGTTAAATAAAATGGCTGAAGAGGCCTTCAGTCGTATTGGCGCAGCTCATCACCGGGTTGATGTAACAAAACATCCAGCAATGCATAAAACTAAAACAATTGATTATATTATTCTTCTTAAAGGAGATGTAACTTTAATTTTGGATGAGGAAGAAGTAAAAATTAACCCTTTTGATGTTGTTGTTCAACGAGGCACAAATCATGCATGGGTAAATAATGGCCCTGAACCTGCACTTCTAATAGCAGTATTAATTGATAGTGAATTGGAAGGCTAGTTGTAAAAGCAAAGCTTTCCCTAGAATTTTTCTAATTTATAAAGTATAAACCGATCCCATGTTAAGAAAATCTGCAAATGATATAAAAACACAAAAAGGATCAACTCCAATTGTATGTTTAACAGCATACACTGCACCAATTGCAAGAGCTATTGATGAAGAGGTTGACTTAATGTTGGTTGGAGATTCACTTGGAATGGTTCTTTATGATTATGAAAATACACTGCAAGTTACACTTGAACAAATGATTGAGCATGCAAAATCTGTTGTAGGGGCCTCAAATAAATCCTGTATAATTGTTGATATGCCATTTGGAACTTACGAAGAATCTGTTGAAAAGGCATTTAAGAACGCAGCTCGTGTTATGAAAGAAACAAATTGCAACGGTGTTAAGCTTGAAGGCGGTCAAAAAATATCAAAAACAATAGAACATCTTACTAAAAGCTCAGTTCCTGTAATGGGCCATATTGGCCTTCAGCCTCAAAGTGTATTGATCGATGGAGGCTACAAAGTCAAAGGAAAAATAAAATCGGAATGGCAAAAATATATTGATGATGCGATTGCTGTTGAAGAAGCTGGAGCATTTTCAGTAGTTTTAGAAGGCATGGCAGAGCCTCTAGCGGCAGAAATAACTTCAATGTTAAATATACCTACGATCGGAATAGGAGCTTCTCCAAGTTGTGATGGTCAAATATTAGTTACAGAAGATATATTGGGATTATCAAATGTAGCACCAAAATTTGTCAAACAATATGCTGATCTAGATAGCATTATTAAGATTGCGGTTAATAAATACGCAGCAGAAGTTAAGGATAGAACGTTTCCTTCATCAGAACACGTTTATCATATGCCTCCGCGAATCGTAAGCAATAATGGTAAAGACGAATGAGTGATATATTAAGACAGGTCGATGAAGATTTAAGGAAAGAAAGACTCTCTAACCTGTGGAAAAAATACGGTATATACGCCATTACATTTGTAGTTTTAATTTTTGTAGTAGTAGCTGGATACCAGATTATATCTTCAAGTGATAAAGCTAAAAATGAAAAATTGTTAGAAATATATTTAGAAGCAAAGAATAGTAAAATAGTAGATGATAAAATATCTTTATTTGAGGAACTTTTAGAATCAAAGAATGAATATTTATCAGGAATGGCTGAATTAAGAATTTCAAGTCTAAATATAGAAAAAGGCAATATTGATGAGGGATTATTGGGTCTTGAGAATATAAAGAATAATAAAAATTATGATCCAATCATTAAAGATTTGGCACTTTATTTATTTCTGATATTTCAGATTGACATTTTAAGTGAGGAAAAGTTTATGAACCATATAAATAAAGAGATGATCAAGGAAAGTAAGTATAATTATCTTTTTAAAGAGTTGATTTCAATCAAGAAACTTCTTCTTGGTAAGAGTTTAGAAAGTAAAAATGGATTTAAAGAACTATTAAATCTTGCTGATACGCCATCACATATAAAAGTAAGAGCAAAGAAATTTATAGAAATTGCTAATTAATATGTTTAATAAATTTTCTATATTTTTTTCTTTAATTCTTTTGGCTGTCTCTTGCTCAAATGAAGAGGTGAATAATAAGACAAATTCTGGATTTCCTGTATTAAGTTACAGCGCTGAAATATCACCAGCCTTAAATCTTGATCAAAATAATATTATAATTGATCAACCAAAAGAGATTAATTATTGGAGTCAACACCTTTTAAATCCTCATAATAACCTTAATAACATTTATTCTAATGTTTCATTTAACAAAAAAAGAAAAATTATTACTGGCAAAAGAGGGCCTGTAAATATTATTCAGCCTTTATATTTTAATGGCAACATATGTCATGTAACAAACGATGGATTCATTCACTGTGTCAATACTTTAACCAAAGAAACACTGTTCAAAATAGATGTCAAAATAGATGTAACTAAAAAGTATGAGGTTGTAAGGGGAGGTATTGCTTATTATGATAATCAAATAGTTTTTGTGGATGGGTATGGTCAAATTAAATTGCTAAATGCAGAAACTGGAGACCAGATCTGGTCAACTAAAATTGAATTTCCAATTTTATCACCACCATTAATTTACAGAGACAATATTTACTTTATTTCAGCTGATAATCGAATATTTGCTCTTAATCTTTCGGACGGCTATATTAATTGGTCTTTTCAAACGATAACAGAAACAAAAAAAAATCTATTCACGTCATCGCCAGTTGCTTTTGAAGACACAATCATTGTTCCATTTAGTAACGGTGAATTAGTAGCCTTTATTTATGATACTGGAAAGCCATTATGGTCAGAAAATCTGTCAAAAATTTCAATGGTCAGTAACTTTGACATAAAAGATATTTCAGCAAGTCCAGTAATCTCAAATAACACAATTTATTCTTTAAGTTCAAATGGAAAGCTTATTTCTGTTAGCGCAATAAGCGGAAAAAGAAATTGGGCAATTGACTTGTCAGGATATAGAACACCAATAGTGTCTGGTAACCAATTATATATAATCAATGAAGATGGCAAATTGGTTTGTATAGATCAAGAAAGCTCAGAAATATATTGGATCACAGATTTATCTAAACACAGAAAAGGACAAAATCCCGAGAATCTCAATCTTTGGCTTGGTCCTTACTTAATCAATAACCTTATTTATAATATTTCTTATTTTGGTGAGCTGAAAGTTGTTTCTCCTATAACAGGTGAAATATTATCTTCAGATTCAATTGGCATTAATGGTGTATTGACCCCGCCTGCAATATTGTCAAATGCTATTTATTTAGCTGATGAAAATTCGAATGTTTATGAGTTTAAATAAAATCCATTTAGGTATAATTGGAAAGCCAAACTCAGGAAAGTCTACTCTATTTAATTCTTTACTTGGAGAAAATATATCTCCAGTAGGTGATGAGTACGGTCTAACTAAGTCCCTGTATAGAAATACATTTATTCATAAAAACTATGAATTTACGATAATTGATACTCCAGGATTACGAAGAAAAAGTAAGGTTAAGGAAAATGATGAGCTAACTAGAAACTCAAAAGTTATAAAAATCATAAATAATGTTGAAGTTGTAGCGCTTTTGATTGACTCTCTAGAAAATATTACCAAACAGGATTTTCGTTTAGCAGATCTTGTAATAAATAAAAATAAAGTTCTTTTCTTCCTTTTTAATAAAATTGATGCGATTGAAGATAAGAAGACGTTCCGATTTAAACTTAATAAATTTCTGGTTAGTAATTATAGTAAATATAAATTGATTAATATCGAATATATTTCAGCAAAAAAGAATATCAGAATATTGAATACTCTTAATAAAATTATTTTAAAAAAGCAACTAGTCTCAATAAAAATTCGTAAACAGAAATTAAATAAATTTATTCATTTTTTAAATAAGAAAGCCACATTCCCAAAGATAAATAAGATCGAAATTAAGCCAAAATATATTGTGCAAACAGAAAATGAAATACCTCGTTTCAAAGTATTTATTAATACTCATAAAAAAACACCTAAATTATTTCAAAAATATTTTGATAATGCATTTCGGATATATTTTAGGCTAGAAGGGATACCAATTATCTATGAATTTAAGAACTCAAATAATCCTTACATCAATTAATTGCTATAATTTTACCATTACTATTATTATTTAATATGTGGTCTACTATCTGGTGGGCTACATGTTTAGGATCACTTATACTATTTTTATCCTCACCAGGCACTATAATATCTCTGAACTTTGTATTTACTGCTTTGGGACAAAAGATGTTTGTTTTAATGTTGGTATTTTTATTTTCATTAGCATAGGTCAAAAGTAATTCATTTAGAGCTGCCATAATCGGCTGATAAATACCCCAGTAATATTCCTTAGTCGAGTCTTTCAGTGAAGATATTGCGGCAATGTGCGAGTCTTTTGAATTTTTTAACAATGGATGAAAATTCTTAATCAATCTAAAATTAGATAAAAAATTGAGATTAAGAACTTCTTGAAGCTGATCTAGTTTTATCGACTCAATTGGGGACAATGGATTAATAATACCTGCAGATAATATTAAAATATCTAATGAATTATCTTTTATGAATATCTGTTTGGCTAAGTTTTCTATACTGTTAACCTCGCATAAATTTAGAGGAACAATTGTACATTCACATTTTTTCTTTTTTATCTGATCATGTACTCCCTCAAGTTTTCTAACATTACGTGAACTTATATATATGTGTTTGGCATAATTTGATAATTCGATTGCAATCTCTTTGCCAATTCCATCCGATGCTCCAGTAACTAAGCAGTTTGTTATCTTCATTTTAAATATCTAAATTTTTAATATCATTAATATTTCTCGGTGCCTGCTCTAACAGGCCTATGCCAAAATTGACAATTTCTTGGAATGTTCCTTCTTTAATAAAATTTGGTATTAATTGAGATGAAAAATTACTATTTATGAAAAAAATCAAAAGAACAAAAACTATATAGCCTCTAAGAATTCCGAGAATGCCCCCAAAGGTTATGTCAATAAATAACGATTTTTTAGGTTGCACAATGCCAATGACTATACGATTAACAAATGAAATTAAAATATAGGAGACAATGAGCGTTGAAAAGAATATTAATATATCTGATATTGTCTGATTAGTAACATATAGATCAAACAATGGTCTTAAGATGGTAAAGCAGTTTTTAATCAAATAAAAAATTAAGGTCCATTTAATTACATTAAATAGACTTTTTATAAATCCATTTTTTACCCCAAAAAGAAAAGAAATAAGAACTATTATTATGAAAATGATATCGAAAGCATTTAGGAACTGTATATAGTCAATTTCCATTTATTAATATGATATAAGTTTCTTAAGAAGAATTGGCAATAATGTAAGGCTTCCCCAAAGCGCAACCAGCATCGCTAATGCAGTGAATATTCCAAAATATATAGTTGGGTAGAAATTAGAAAATATAAGAATTGAGAATCCTGCAATAATTGTATAAGAAGTATTTTTTATAGCTTGACCAACAGTTTGATTGCAAATTGAAACTGTTTTATCATGGTTTTCTGTAATCATTAAATATTCACGATATCTATAAATGTAATGAATGCAATTATCTACAGCTATTCCAATTGTAATAGCTGCAATAGTAATTGTCATTAAGTCAAGTGGAATAGACAAAAGCCCCATCGATCCTAATATAACAAAGCATGCAATTATATTTGGCAAAACTGCAGATATTGCAATTTTATATGATCTAAATAAAAGACACAACATAGAGAATATACCTAAAAGAACAATTGATAATGTTTTAATTTGCGAGTCAAAAAGACTTTGAAGCATATTATTATAAAGTATTAGAATTCCTGTAGTAGATACATTTACTGATGTGTCGGAATAGTTGTCGCCTATATATTCGTTAAGATTATTTATGAATTTTGCTCTTTTTAATTCAGGGTGAGTATCAATAATTCTCATAGTTATTCTTGCTTGATTTTCATTTAATAAAATATATGGCTTTATTATTTGATCTTTAAGATCATCAGGTAATTTTTTATATAACACTGACAATTCAAGTGTATCAAATTCATTGCCAGCATTAAGTTTTTCGGCTGTTCTAACTATAGAAGCGAGTGATAAAACTTTACCAGCAAAAGGATATTCCTCTAAATGATCATGAATATTCTTAATAATATTTATTTTTTCCTCTGTAAACCAATAATCTTCAGGTTCATATTCAATTCCAAAATCTAGAAAATCATCTTCATTGGTATCCATTTCAAAATTATTTTTAGCAAAATCAAAATCAATGATTATATCTAAAGGAGTTGTTCCACCTAATTTATCATCAATTAATTTCATACCCTTATATATTTCCGTGTCTTTTTTAAAATAATCAATGAAGCTATTTTCTATTTCTAATTTTGATGTACCAAATAAACCCACCGATAAAATAATTATAAAGCAAATTAATACAGTTCGAGGATGATTAAGTACTACAAAAACAAAAAAACTATTTACATTTTTAGATTTTAATTGAACAGGCAAGCTTAATTTAAAAATTGATATGCAAAGAGGTAAAAATGTAAAACTAATAATATATGTTATCATTAAACCAACACACATCATTAGTCCAAAATCCATAACCGGTTTTATGCCGCTTGTGTAGAGGGTTGCGAAAGCAAAAATAGTCGTAAGAGCTGCAAATAAACATGGTTTATACATGCTCTTCACTGTATTTATAAGTGCTTGATTTTTAGTTTGTGAGGTACTTTGCGATAAAAATTGTTTATATCTAACAACTATATGAACAGTCATTGATAGAGATAAAATTAACATAAGCATTATAAAATTTGACGAAATAACAGTAACTTTCCATTGTATTAGAGAAACAGTTCCTATCATAACTGTGAGTGATGCTATGCAATTTGAAATGCATACCAACATCCAGAGTGGATGTCTAAAAACAATAAACAGTACAATAAGAATAAATATCAGAGCTCCAATTCCAAAAATGATAATATCATTTTTAATAAAAGAAATAGTATCATCTGCTATCATGGCTACGCCACCAAGATGAATTTCTAAGTTATTTCCAGAAAATTTTTCAATAATATCTCTTATCTCAGCAATATTATAATGACGCTCACTATCAAATCCTTGCTTACTTATTTCATATTTTTGATTAATTATTTTTAGAGAGTTTATTTCTTCTCTTGTAGGGTTATCTAAGCTTTTAAGTCTATCTCTTTCTTTTATCAGAAGATCATGTATTTCATTTTTTTTAAAGTTAATAAGAACAGCAGTGCTCGTAGCGTCTGCGCTAATAATCAAATCTTTAAAGATTGGACTGTTTAGCAATTCTTTCTCAGCTTCATCAAAATTAATAGCAGGGGACTCTATTGTTTGTATCTCATCAATGAGATCAGTTAATTTTTGACCATTGACCTCTAACAGTGGAACATCAAATATAGATTGAGTACTATTAACCCAATTTAGGTTAGATACTTTATTAACAAATAATTTTATTTGCCCTAAATTTTCTTTTGAAATAATACGAGATTTGTCGGTAAAAGTTACAATTAGAAAATCACCTGATCCATAATTGTCAATTACTTCTCTGTATTTTTTTAAATCAACATCTTGCTCGAGAATAAGCGTATCAGAGGAAGCGTCTAGTTGGAAGTCTTTTGCATTGTATATAAAAATAGCAAATATAATTAAAAAAATCGTAAGGCTTAATTTTGTATAGTTTGTAAATACAGATAGATAAATTTTTTCCATATATTATGAAATATATCTTCTTTGATATCTTTTGCCTAGATTTGTTAATATTTCATAAGGAATTGTATTGATTAATTTAGCGATAGAATTGATTGAATTTTTTGTTCCAATTATTTCAAATTCTTCTTCCATGATATTTTCAGTTAACTTTACATTTGTAAGATCTACTGTAATCAAGTCCATTGAAACTCTACCTACGATATGTATTTTTTTATTTTTAAATCGAATATAATAATTATTTGAAAACAATCTATTAAACCCATCCCCGTATCCGAAGCCCAATGTTCCTATTTTCATCTTTGATTTAGCTTTGAATGTAGCTCCATATCCTATTGTATCCCCTTTATATATATTTCTAACTTGTATAAGTTTAGCGTTTAATGAGACAACATTATGATATATTTTCTTTTCATTAATTTGTGAATGACCTCCATAAAGTGATATACCTGGCCTTACCATGTCAAAATGATATTTTTTACCAAGTAAAACTCCCGCAGAATTTGATAGGCTATGCATGCAATTAGGAAAATGCGATCTAATGGTATTAAATTCTTCTAGTTGTTTCTTGTTCATTTTTGATTTTATGTCGTCAGCACAAGAAAGGTGGCTCATTACCAAAAAAATTTTAGATTTCTTGATTAATTCCAACTTATTTTCAACTAAAATACTTGTTTCATTTTTATCAAATCCAAGACGCGCCATTCCAGTATCAAAGTGAAGAGCAATATTAATTCTTAATCTTTTTTTTTCTTGAAATTTCTCAATATTTTTAAGTTGTGTTAAGTTATTGATTACTGGTATTAAATTATACTTTAAAATTAAATTTATATCCTCGGCAACAAGACCATTTAGAATAAAAATAAATATTTTTTTGTTAATTTTGCGTAATTCTATTGCTTCATGAGTTGTGGCAACAAAAAAAAAATTACAACCACTCTTGAATAAATTCGGGAAAATTTTTTTAATTCCTAATCCATATGCATCAGCTTTAACAGTTGCAGCTACAATACACTTTTTACCAACTTTTTTTTGAATTAACTTATAATTCTTTTCAACTGATTTAGTATTTATATTAAGAAATGTATTTTTATCAACATTGTTCATTTTTAAATACATTAGTCATATTTATCTATATGTTCTTTAATTATAAAGTTTCCAAATCTGGTATATTTTGCATCGAAGCTTAATTTAATATTTCCTGTTGGTCCATGCCTTTGTTTCATGATCAATATGTCAGCTTGGCCATGAATTTCGTCCATCTTCTGTTGCCATTCTATGAACTCAGCAGTGCCTGGAGTAGGAGAGTTTTTTTCAAGATAATACTCTTCTCTATATATAAACATTACAACATCAGAGTCTTGTTCGATTGATCCTGACTCTCTTAAATCAGATAGCTGAGGTTTTTTATCTTCTCTTTGTTCAACTTGTCTTGACAATTGTGAGAGCGCAATAATTGGTATATTTAGTTCTTTCGCTAGCGCTTTAAGACCTTGAGTAATTTCAGATATTTCTAATACTCTTGACTCATTTCTCGATGCTTTGCTTGGCCTTAATAATTGCAAATAATCTATAACAATTGCACCTAAACCATTTTTCCTTTTTAATCTCCTAGCCCTAGAAGATAATGTTCCAATATTAACCGCTGGGGTATCGTCAATAAATAATGGTATCTCTAATATATCTTTTGATACAGATACTAAGCTATCAAGTTCATGTTCTGATAAATTTCCTCTTCTAATATCGTTAGAACTTATTCTGGCCTGTTCTGATAATATCCTTCTAGCTAATTGTTCCGCTGACATTTCAAGTGAAAAGAATAGAACACTCGAGTTCAAATCTTTTGAATTATGGGCATTCTTTGCAATGTTAAAAGCTATATTTGTTGCTAGAGAAGTTTTTCCCATTGATGGTCTTCCAGCAATAATTATAAGATCAGATGGATGGAACCCACCAAGTTTTGCGTCAAGATCAATAAAATCGGATGATATTCCAACAACACTACTATCTTTTTCAAATGCCTTTTTAGCCAACTCAATTGCTTCTTCAACAGAGCTTCGAAATGTTTGTATATTATTTTGTGCAGTGCCTTTTTCAGATATTTGATATAAATTTTTCTCCGTTTCTTCAATTAAATCTTCAGGTTTTATTTCAACATTACTTTCAATAGCATCATGTTGAACTTTTCCCCCCAATTCATAAAGACCTCTTCTTACTGCAAGATTATAGATAATTTGCGCATAGCTCTTAGCATAATCAAGGGAAACTGCTGAATTGGCAAGTCGTACAAGATAATTTGATCCTCCGATTTCCTCTAAGTTTTTTTCAACTTCAAAAAAACTTTTGAGAGTAATTGGTGTAGCTATTTGCCCTTTTGATATAATTTTACCGATTACATCAAAAATTAGCTTGTGGACAGGTTCATAAAAATGTTCTGCAACAATTGTCTCAGATACGTCATAATAAATCTCATTATTTAACAAAATTGATCCAATTAATCCCTGTTCAGCTTCTATATTATGCGGCAACTCAGTTAAATTTGGATTATTATTTAGTTGAAATGAAGTAGCCATAACTCAACATACATAATATTAAATTAATAAATATGTCAGTAGAATTAATTAAAAAGATATTAACAGGCAATTTTTTTTTGTTAATATTAATAAAGATCAGGTAATAAGAGAGTTGTATCTTACAAATTATTGATATTATGCGAAATTACTTTTTTTGAATTCGCAGTTGAATCTTCGCTATTACTTCATCATAGATTCTGATAGTTATAATATGATTACCCAATTCTTTAACATTGTCTAAAACAATATTTCCTGGATCTATTGTTACAGAATAATCCTTTTTTATAATCTCATGCAATTGCCTTGGTCTTACATTTCCATATAAGTTGCCACTTTCATTTGCTTCCATTTGAATAGTTAATTCAATTCCGTCAAGTTTTGATTGAATTTCCTTAGCCTCTAAAATTTTTCTCTCATTATTGTCACGAATTTGAGACATTTTTGAGGTAAGGATGTCTTTATTCTTTTTATTTGCAATAATTGCTTTTTTACTTGGTATTAAGAAGTTGTTAGCGTAACCATCTTTAACAGACACAATTTCACCGGCTTTACCAAGTTTATTTAGAGTTTCGAGCAGAATTACTTGCATTCTATTTTCCTGTATAAGGCAACAAAGCTAAATATCTAGCTCTTTTAATAGCATTAGATAGGTCTTTTTGTTTTTTTATTGAAATGTAACTTATCCTTCTAGGAGTAATTTTTCCTTTTTCTGAAATATATTTTTTTAGACTATGTATATCTTTATAATCAAAAGAATTCTCATTTTTTTCTGAATTTTTTTCCGTCATTTTGTACTACTCTTTATCCTTAATTAGTGATGTAGGAGTTTTGCAAAATTCTTTAACTTTTATTGATAAATAACGAATTATTTTATCATTTAAATTTAACTTTGAATTGAATTCTTTTATTTTTTCTTGAGGAATTTCTATGTTCATAAATTCATAAAAAGCTTTTTTGTTTTCTTTAATTGGATAAGCAAGGTTTCTTAATCCCCAACTCTCTTTATAAACTATATTTCCGTTCAATTCACTGATAGCTTCTTCATGGATTTTAAGTATATTCTCAAGATCTGATGTACTTAAATCTTGCCTTAACATTATTATGTGTTCAAATAAAGCCATATAAATTGCATATTTGTTTCTAAAGATCGAATAAATATTCTATAATTACTGTTTAAGCAAGTATTCTTTTTTAATGAAAAAGGCATTTATTTTTCCTGGTCAAGGCTCTCAATACGTTGGTATGGGTCATGATTTTTATTTAAACCATGAAATTTCGAGGGATATCTTTGAAAGACTGAACCTGGGTTTAGAGAGAGACCTGGTCAAATTGATTTTTTCAGGTGATGAGAAAGACCTTGCTAAAACAGAAAATTCTCAGCCTGCAATCATGGCAACCAGTATTGCAATATATGAAGCCATTAAACACGAAAATCTTCTTGATACTAAATCTGTAAATTGCGTGGCAGGACATTCGCTTGGTGAGTATAGTGCATTAGTTGTAAATAAATGTATTGAGTTTGAGGACTCAATTAAACTTCTCAAATTCAGATCTAAAGCGATGCAGGACAGTATGCCTATTGGAACAGGTGGAATGGTGGCCTTAATTGGTTGCGATGATGAAATAATCTCAGAAACTCTATCAAGAGCAAATAAGTTTGGTGAAATATATGTCGCGAATGATAACGCCAAAGACCAAGTTGTCTTGAGTGGTGAAATAGCTGCTATTGAATACATTACGTCTCACTATAAAGAATTAAATATTAGAAGAGCAATAGCACTATCTGTAAGTGCTCCTTTTCATTGTAAGCTCATTAATAATGCGGCCAAAGCTATGGATAATGTAATTTCAAATTATAACTTTAACTCTTTTGCAATTCCTTTTTATTCGAATGTTACCGCAAATAAGTGTAGTGAAAAAGAAATTGCCGAATTGTTGGTTAATCAAATAATTTCTAAAGTAAGATGGCGAGAAATAGTTGAAAATATGATAAAAGATGGAGTGACTCACTTTATTGAAATTGGTCCAGGAAATGTACTAACAAATTTGATCAAAAGAGCTTCAAAAGATATAGTTGCAATTTCTATAAGTAAAGTCGAAGACTTAGACAAGTTAAATAATATGTCACAATGAAAAATGTATTGATTACAGGGGCAACAGGAGGAATAGGCCAATCGTTAATAAAAACCTTTCATGAAAATGGGTATATTGTATGTGGAACTGGAACAAACATCGAAAAACTGAGTGTTTTAGAAAACAAATACAAAGATCGTTTCAAGGGTATAGCATGCGATTTGTCAGATAGTTCTCAAATTGAAGAATTAGCTTATAAATCAAATGAATTCTACGGGAAGACTAATATTTTAATTAATAACGCTGGAATAACAAAAGATAATTTATTTATAAGAATGAATGACAAAGAATGGGACGAAGTAATTAATTTAAACTTAAATTCAAATTATAAATTAACCAAAATAATATTAAAAGATATGATCAAATTAAGATGGGGGAGAATTATTAACATTTCATCCGATGCTGCTAAAATTGGCAATCCTGGTCAATCAAATTATGTTGCAGCGAAGGCAGCAATAGAGGGCGTCACAAGAACAATTGCTAACGAAGTGGCTTCAAGAGGTATAACAGTGAATTGTGTAGCACCAGGATTTATAAAGACAGAGATTCTTGATAAAATTAATGAAAAAAAACTTGATGAAATGACTGAGAAGATACCTTTAGGTAGAATGGGTTCAACTGATGAGATTGCTTCGGTAGTTTTTTTTCTATCTTTAGAAGAATCATCATATATTACTGGTCAGGTAATCCATGTTAATGGCGGCTTGACAATGTGATGCATAACGTAATAAAACTGAAAAAAATATGTAGGAGTATTTATGAGTGATGTAGCAGAAAAAGTAAAAAAGATTATAGCGGAACATCTAGGTATTGATGATATGGAGAAAATTACAAGTGACGCAAAATTCATTGATGATTTAGGTGCAGATAGCTTAGATACTGTAGAATTGGTAATGGCATTCGAAGAAGCCTTTGATGTTGAGATCCCTGATGAAAAAGCAGAAACAATTCTCACTGTTGGCGATGCTATTTCTCACTTAGAGTCAAATTAATCCAAATTAAATGAAAAGAGTTGTCGTAACTGGCATAGGATTAGTGACTCCTCTTGGTACTGGTTTAGAGATAAATTGGAAAAAATTAATCTCCGGTGCTTCAGGAGTAAAAAAAATTAGTAAGTTCGATACTACCAAACTCAAGTGCAAAATTGCAAGTGAAGTCCCACTGCAAAATAGTGTTGAAGGTGCATTTATTGCAGAAGATTGGATTGATAAAAAAGAGATAAAAAAATATGACGAATTTTTAAAGTTTTCCTTAGCGGCGGGAGAAGAAGCTTTTCAACAAAGTAAATTAAAATCCATAGAAGATCCAATATCATATCGTTCTGGCTGTATAATTGGATCAGGAATGGGAGGGCTACCGGGAATAGAAGAAACATCAATTTCGTATAGTGAAGGAAAAAAGATAAGCCCCTTTTTTATTACGGGTAGGATTATAAATATGACAGCTGGATATTTATCTATTAAATATAATCTCAAAGGTCCAAATTATTCAACAGTTTCTGCATGCGCATCATCTGCTCACGCAATTGGAGAGTCATTTAGGCTTATACAGCATGGTCAGGCAGATATAATGATGACTGGTGGATCTGAGGCAACTATAAGTCCGATAGGCATAGAAGGATTCACTGCATGCAGAGCGCTCAGTACTAATTTTAATGATATACCTGAAAGCGCGTCAAGGCCATTTGATGAGGCTAGAGATGGTTTTGTTATGGGAGAGGGAGCGTCAATTATCATTTTGGAAGAGCTGAACCACGCACTTCGTCGAGGTGCAAATATTTTAGCTGAAATAAAAGGATATGGCATGTCGGCAGATGCATATCACTATACACTTCCTGAACCATTAGGTGATGGCGCTTTTAGAGCGATGAACAATGCATTAATTGACTCAAAGACTGACCCAAATAGCATTGATTATGTTAATGCTCACGGAACATCAACACCTTCAGGCGACATGGTTGAAGCTTTAGCAATTGACCGAATTTTTGAGAAAAAAATTGAGAAAATTAATGTATCATCAACAAAATCACAAATTGGGCACTTGCTTGGTGCGGCAGGTGGTGTTGAGGCAGCATATTCAATATTGTGCTTAAATAATGATAAACTTCCATATAATCTGAATTTAGATAATGAAATAGACTCAAAAAATATAAATTTTATTAAAAATGAACCAATAGAATTGAATGTGAATAATATCTTGTCGAATTCGTTTGGTTTTGGAGGTACTAATGTTTCTCTCGTAATAAGTAAATTTAATGAAGGTAAAGGGATATAACAGACTTATTATTGTAATTTCATCTCCATCTGGGGCAGGAAAAACAACAGTCTGTAAAAAATTAATTTCTAGAAATAAGCACATTCAACTATCTATTTCTGACACTACAAGGCAAGCACGAAATAATGAAATCAATGGGATACATTATAATTTCATTGATGAAATAGAATTCAAAAGCAAAATTAAAAAAAATTTATACATTGAACATGCCCATGTGTTTGGAAATTATTATGGTTCACTACATAAAACTATTGTTGATAATTTTAAAAAAAATAACGACATATTATTTGATATTGATTGGCAAGGTGCAATCCAGCTCAAGAAATCTTCCTATTCAAATATAGTATCTATTTTCATTATTCCTCCATCAAAAGATACGATACACCAAAGGCTGAAATTGCGCGCAAAGCAATCTGGAGATGATGACAAGGCAATAGATAATCGAATGAAAAAATATGAAACTGAAATGAGTCATAGAAATGATTATGATTTTGTTGTAATCAATGATGATTTATTATCTTGTGTAAAAGAAATTGAGATTATAATTAAAAATTACAGAAAAAAATTATTTGATCAATCTAACTAAATTACAATAATCAGAAACTGATAAATTTTCAGGTCTTAAATTATCATCGATTTGCAATTTTTGTAAAAAAAACTTGTAGTCTTTAAGAGTATTTTTAATTTTTTTTCTTCTGCCATTAAAAGATTTTTCCAAGAGAGTCCCAAGTTTTTGATAATTTATTGACTTATAATCATTGATTGGTTCAAATTGTATTATAGCGCCATTCACCTTTGGCTTTGGTTGAAATATTGAGGCTGGCGCATTCATTAATTTTTTTACTCTACATCTTGACTGAACAAGAACAGATAAACGACCATATTTTTTACTGTTATGGCTTGCTATTATTCTATCTCCTACTTCTTTCTGAAACATTAATATCATTTTATCAAAAAAAGATGGCCATTTAATACCACCCAACCAAAGAGAAAGTAATTTTGTTGAAATATTAAAGGGGAGATTCCCGTATATTATTACATTATATTTTTTATCTCTAAATTTATTGTAATCATAAGTTAGTGCGTCACCTTTGATTACTTCAATATTTTTATAATTTTTGTAATTTTCTTCGAGACGTTCAGCAAGAAGGTCGTCTTTTTCAATAAGATAGAGCCTTTTAAAATGTTTTTGTGACAAGTATTTAGTTAAGGCTCCTTTTCCAGGACCAACTTCAATAAGTATATTATTTTTTGAAGACTCGATGTATCTGTCCATGCTGAGAAGAAAATTATTATCTGTTATGAAATTTTGACCTAAGGATTTTTTAGCAGAAGTATTATTTATATTCAACGGTAGCCTCGTTCATGATGTCACGAAGCAATTTACTACTTTGAAGATCTAATTGTCTTTGAATGACATAATTTTCTGCTTGATTGTATGTAATACCTGGATTTTTATTTAGCATATCTTGAACTTCTAGTTCACTAACAGATGTGAGTCTTAAAAATAAACCCCTAATTAGTTTACCCCATGATATTTCAATGATTATTAAATTTTTTAATTCATCATAATTTATATTATTTTCACGAAGTAGCGTTTCTATATTTGATTTGTCAATTTTGTTATTTTCAAAAAAAATTACTTCAGTTTCTTGATACTCTCTTTCACTAACATTTATTTTGTATTCATTAATCTTATTAAGCTTTAGTTTTTCTTGAATTAATTCGTCTACTACATTATTTACTATTGTTTGATTATTCTGATTATTTAAATTAATGCCCTGAATTATTGCAGTGAGCTTCATTCTTTGAATTATATCATATGAACTTATTACCTCATCATTCACTAAAACTGCAATTTTATGTTCTAGTTGTTTTTCCGCATTCAAACTTGATGTGAAAACTGCCAATACCATCAAAAACAGCAAAAATGAATTTATCCGTCTAATCATGTTAATCTATTAATGGACCAAAGACTTTTGCTTTACCCCAATTTCTCGTAGATCCAAAAGGTTTTAATACAATTGTGAAGCTATAGCCATCGCTCTCTTTTATATCTCTATCAATTGTTAAATCTCTGTAGTAATTTAAATCTATACCTAAACAATTATTTTCATACAATAAGCCATACTGATAACCAATATTTTTATTTGTATCTATATCCTTTGTTCCCGTAAATTTTAGAAAGAAATTCTTTTCAAAATTATATTCACCACCTATAGCTACCTGTTCATTGGCGGATGCATATTTACCTGATGTATAGTGGTAATCGATTTTAAACCTTAGATCAAATATCTCAGAATATGTGTTCATACTTATTGATTTTATATCAACATCTTTTCTGTCTATAACAATAGTATTATTAATATAATTTTTATTCAATGACGCGTTTGATGTTAGATAATAATCTGAAATTTCATCAGCGGTATCAGAGCTTTCTTTATTTTTTCTTATACTTTGACCTATAGTAAATTTTGCGCTGTTTGCATTATTATTATCTATAAACCATTCAATACCATAATTAATCCTTGGCCCGCTTTCCCACTCATTAATTGATGTTGCTCTATTAGATGAAAAAAGATTACTATTTGATATGCTTTGGGTAGAAGTATAGTTGTTATAAGGTGCGAGTATTGGCATTATTATTGGGGCTAACGTTTGGCTGAAATTTTCGGATGATTTAATTAATGGATAACTAATTCTACTACTAATTTGAGGGTAAAACCTTACGTTTCTTGTATCCTCTGAGGTTTTGCTATCTATTGAAATAGAGACAATTCTAAAATTTACTTCATTCTCCATTGCCAATCCATAGTTTCGTTCAATTATATTCTTATGCCAATTAATTTGCGAGGATGCTAGCGTAGAATAACTATTGTTCAAATCTTTATTAAAGCTGAACTGATTATTTAAATTTATGTTGCCACCTATAATCTGGTCTTCAATGTTATTGATATTATAAACTATTCTAGGGTAAATATACTCCCATTGCTGTCCTTGTCTTGCTAAATGCTTATAGCTATTAGTATCTATCGAAAGGTAACTATCTGCCGTTGACCTTTCAAAATTTATTCCAGACTTTAAAACTGTAAGTTTATTTATTTTGTTTTTTCTCATATATGTATCATTATTACTAGTTTGTAAAAATGTTTTGAGTGATCCATAGGGATTATTAATATCCCCATCAAAAAAAAGATGATTACTTGTTCCTGATCCATCATCATTGTCATCAATACTTGTATCAATATTGAATAAGCCTAAATTGCTAAGATGACGAAAATTAAATGAATAAAAATCATTACTTTTTGATTGAAGAGTAGGAGTAAATGTTAAGTCCATGTTGCTTTTTATGTTGTAAAATATAGGCATAGAAAATGCATCACCCAAATTTTGGTCTGTTTCAAAAGTTGGCATTAAAAAACCCGATCTTTTCTTGACAGATGGATCCGGGTGAGAAAAGTATGGCAAATATAAAACAGGAATATTAAACAAATGAATTCGTGCATGGTCGTAATGAATTGTTTTGGTTTCGTTATCCTGGTAAATGCTTCCTGCCTTTAATTTCCATCCTGGACAATTTTTAATTAAATAATCATCTTCCAGGCACGGAGTATATTCCGCATTTTCAATTTTGCTAATTTCATTATTTTTTACTAGACTTGAGCCAACTATTCTAGAATTGTCATCTAACCTAGCTTTTACTCTTGTTGCTTCTAATCGATTAATCTCATCATCAGATTTAAGCTTATCAATAAAATATGTATTACCTTCAATATCATTAAATACAATGTTACCCTCTGCTCTGATTGTAGACTGACTCTCATTATAAATTATCTTATCAGATTTAATTATTGAACCTTTTTCATCTTGAGCTATTGCATTACCAGAAGCTGTTATTATACCGTCATTTTTATTAACCTGCATTTTGTCGGCAATAATTTTTATTTTCTGATCAGCAGATATTTTATTAGATGAAATAGCCATCAGAACTATAAATGATAGTGTCACTATATAAAAACTTTTTAACTTTAGAAGCTCAATCATTTAGAAAAATCTTTTTAATATTATCTTTTTGATAAACAAAAATAGACGAGGAGGTAATTATTAGGGGTAATATACCTTTGGAAAGAAGTGGGTCTAATTGAGATGTTGACCCAAGCGCCTCAAGTAAATTAGAAATAAAATAAATTACGAAAATAATTATAACAGAATAAATTATTGTTTTGGTAAATCTGTCATTTTGTTTCAACTTTGTAACAAGTGATGAAGCTAAAAGAGCTAAGGATGCCATATACACTGGTAAAAATATCAAATCAAAAAAGTGCATTTTAAAATCAACAGCCGAATATCCAAGCCCTTCTAAAAAATCAATAAAAGTCACCAATCTCCAAATTGATATATTTGTTGGAGAGGAAAGACTATTTGTTATATCTTCAGGTTTAATATTAGTTTTATATTTTAGATATTCTTTAAATTTTGCAGGTCCAAATTTTGGAGTAATTTGAGTATTGCTCATTTCCCAGTAGCCATTACTCAATATTGCATATTCACCATCTAACCTGCCTTGAAAGGAACCATTTAAGTCATATTCAAGAATCATAAAATTGATTATATGACTGCCTTGTTGCTTTATTTTTTTTGCATATAAAACACTAGAAAATTGCTTTTCGTTATTTTCCTGTTTTAACCAAAGGCCATTCTTTGTAATTGAAGCAAACTTATCTACCTTATCAATATATTTATATTCTAACTCACTATACCTATTATCAAAAAAAGCCGTAAGAGGATTAATAATTGTAATAAAAAAAATGCCTATAAATATATATAAAAATATTGCAGGAAGAATAATCCTGATATTTGATATTCCCACTGAATTAATAATAATTTTTTCTGATCCTCTTATTAATATAAGAAATGCTAAAATACATCCCGAAAAAGTAATTAAAGGTAAAGTGAAGTATAATAGACTAAGAAAATTTAGCGATGTCAGCTGTAAAATTATTTCTATAGGAATATTTTTTCCAGCTGATTTTCTAAACTGTTCAACAAAATCACCAATAAATAGAATTACAGTAAAAATTATAAATACAAGGGCGAAGGAATAAAAAAACTTTTTTAAGATATATATATTAAGCTTACTAAGCATTTTTTTGTTGTCTGATTTCTATTTTATCTAAGAAAATCATAATAATTATGACTGCTAAAAAAATAATCGGTAAAATATAAGCAATTAATACTAGATTACTATTATCTATTAAAATATTTGAAGCTGTTATCTGAATTATTTGAAAAATAAAGGCAATAATTGATACTATCACTACAGGCAACAAAAGACTGTCACCAGGTTTTTTCGAAAATTTCAACATGATAACTGGCATTAGCGCAAAACAAAAAATATATAATGGGTTTACAATTCTAGTGTGTAATTCAGCAAATTGTTCTTTTTCGTATTTGTTAAATTCATTAATTTTTTTACCTTTTAAATTACTAAATATTTGTTTTGTGAAAAGCTCATCAGAGTAAATATGAGCACTTTCTTGCTTGCTATATGGTTTGAGATCTAAATCATAAGTTTCAAATTCTATTTCAGAAATTTTATTTTCTTTCATCTCAAAAATTTGTATATTACCGTTATATAATCGAAGTATTTTTCTACCATTTTCGTCGATAAATTCTCCATATTCTGCGATATAAGTTTGTGGGCTGCTTGAGTTTTTTACATCGTGAATAAGAAGATCATTTATTATATTGCCATCTCTATCCTGAAGAAAAATTGTTAATGTATCGACTGGAGAAATAAATTTTTTTTCTTTAAGAATTGATGAATGTATGCCGGTTGATCTGATGTCGATAATCTTATATCTAATTTCATTAAGAGATAGTGGCGTAATGTAAAGGCTAAGAAAAGTAGTTAAAATATAAACAATTAGTGCAAATAGAAAAACTGGCTTAAACAAACTTTCAAATTCTGATTTACCAGAAGCCCATAAAATTATTAATTCACTATCATTTCTTAATCTGTTGATGTTAATTAATACAGATAAGAAAATACAAATAGGAATAGTTAAGAGAAATATTTTAGGTAATAATAACAGTATATAGGACATATAAGATGCAAATGAAATATTGTCAGAAGTGAGAAGTTCAATATGTCTCAAACCTTGACCTAGCCAAAGAATTGAACTTAGCAAAATTATTAATAATAAAAAACTTGAAGAGATTTCTTTAATCGCATATGTTGTTATTCTTGACATTTTCTCAATTATATCAATATTTTGTTAAAGGTATATATGTATGGATATTCAATTTAATAATTTAAGACAAGAAAAAGATGCAGTAGGGGTCATATTTTGCGACAATAAGTGTCGGCTTATAGGGCACGGTAAGAAACTAGACCAGCTTTCAAAGAAATATATTTCAAATATTATTAAGTCAGATTTTTCATTTCAGGAGAGAAATTCTAAAAACTTTGATTATTCAATAATACATCAACCTGCAAATTTAAAGCTTTCAAAATTATACGTATTTAAATTAAAAAA
>MDTE01182602.1_pt1 | contig 21573 bp, 3 predicted proteins | sample 811231 | NCBI WGS metagenome assembly MDTE01 (sample SAMN05326651, study PRJNA326480) | marine metagenome | isolation source: seawater | place: Indian Ocean: Red Sea | collected 2010
AATGATCCTACTACTTACACTGGTGGTGTTGCTCCTGCTAATACTTACGATGCTAACTATGCATCTGGTAATAACCAAGATATTAACAATTGTGCTAACGTTAAGACCTATATCGGCACTTTAAGTGATATAGCGACTGTAGCATTCAATGCTGGTAATTTAACCAATGTTAATGCCTTAACAGTTACTGATGGTACATTCCAAGATGGTGAGACCATTAGGACAACTAAGATCGGATATAAGAATCGTTCTAGAGGATTATTCGTTATTGGCGATCAAATTAAGGGTATCACTTCTGGAGCACTATTTGAAGCTCTAGGATCCAATTCTGGTCTAAAATGGATATTTGCTGGTAATATTACTGGTACATTCCAACAAGGTGAATATATCACTAATAGTCTTCTAACTGCAACAAATTGCACTCAGAGTGTCATAGTTAAGAAGGCAGAATTAAGTGGCAGTAAATCCATCTATGTACCAAGTAATGCAATACTTAAGACTCCAGAAAGTCTAGATTTCGAGTTTGGCACTGGTGACTTTACTATTGAGTCATGGATACGTCCTGCTGCTAATGTTGGCACACAATACCTATTTGACTTCCGTCGTTTGAGTTCTGCTCAAGGTTTGAATATTAGAATGGATGGTCAAGCAATTAAGGTATATAACGGCACAACTTTAGGAATTAATAGTGGTAACGTAGTTGCAACAACTGGTACTTGGTATCACCTATCTGTTGTTAGATCATCTGGTGTTACCCAAATGTATATTAATGGTGCACAAGTAGGATCTAACTGGGCAGATACTAACACATACCTTTATGCTTCTGCATCTATTGGTATGGACTTTAACCAGACATCACATTGGGCTGGTCATATTGATAACTTGTATATTAAGAAGGGCACAGCAGATCATACAACAGGATTTACAGCACCTACACAAGTTGATTATACAGAAGATAATATTGTATTAGGATTAGATGGTGAAGCACCATTTATACTTTCAACTACTGAAGTATATGCAGAGTATAGTGGATCAAGATCTTCTAATGCTGCTGCTAAGAAGGTTGACTATGCTAATCTTCTCACTATTATTGAGGACGTTGATTTAGGTCGTCAAGAGTTTAGAGACTGTGCTGATATTATTGACCTTAATGGTGCATGGATAGCAGAAGAAGCAGTTGGTAGAATGAAGGCTGCATTCTCAGACTTTACTATTAAGGGTGATGTACCTGCTGAAAACAGCTATGGTGGTACTGATAAGTGTATTAGAGATACTAAGGATTATATCTTAGGTGCACTTGTTAAGGACTTAAGAGAAGGTGGAAACTATCACACAATCTATACAGCAAGAACTTATCTAACTGTTGGTGGTGAGTTAAACTTCATTGGTAATGAGATTTTACAATCACTATTCACATGGAATGAAGTTGTAAAACTTGCTAAGGATGTTATAACAACAACTGATACTACATTAACTGGTGTCTATACTACCAGACTGAGAATTCCTAATAACTTCTCATCTCCTGCTGCTGCTAATGTCCAGGCTGAAATCACTACTTTAGGTGATGATTTACTTAAGGTTATTGCTCCTAATGATCAGAGATTTAGAGAAGGTGGATTCCAACTTTGGAAGAATAGAGATTATATTGCAGAAGAAACTGCTGGATATATTCAGAACAAATATGAGAAGGAAATCAATGGCACTGTATATGACTTCCTTGAGATGCCTGGATTTGGTCAACCCTACTGTGAACGTGATATCAAGGACTTCATTATTCCTGGTGTAATTGCTGACCTAGTAACTGGTGGTACATATCAGACACAATCTGTTATAGACAAGTATCTTGATGATCAAAATAACGTACTCAATGTAGAGCATGAATTGAGTGCAATGATGGATGCATTTGAGTATGCCAAGATGCTTTCAATGAAGGCAATTAATAACCTTCTAATGTCTCCTGGTGAAACATCTGCAAACCTAACAGATAATGATGGTAATGCATTAGGTCTTCCTGCATATGTCCAAGAAGAATATTATTCTCCAGTTTATACAACTAGAGTTGCATATAGAGACTCTACTATTGTATTAGATACTGAAGGATATCCTCAAGCAAATAGATCTTCAAATGACAGATATCTAGATGCTGCTGAATCTATTTGGACAAACAGACATCTCATTGCTAAAGAATGTGTCAGCATAATGAATGACCTTTCTAAGTATGAGAATCTACAGATTCCTGGTGGTCATGTTAACTGTGAAGATGATGTTATCGATATGATCGAGGCATTGGTACATGACATAAGATTTGATTGTAACGAGAAGACATATGATGCTGCTGCATTATATGTTGAGACAGAAGATAATTCACTTAAGCATATTGAGACTGAGTATGAAGCAACTATTACTGTAGTTAAGATTCTAAGAGATATCTGCACTATGGTAATGCGTAATGCGTTTGGTAGAGATTATGTAGAAGGACATGAGCCTAATTTGAAACCAGTCCAGACATATGAGCAAAACCCAAGGGATGATTTATTCTGGAAGTGTGGTGATGCTATTGATGGAAATATTAGATATATTGCAGAGCAAGCAGTTGCTGCTGGTTTACAACAATATCCTGGATTATTAATTCCTGGTGGATCTATTAACTGTGTGCATGATGTTACTGATATCTTGAGATCGTTGGTATTCAACCTCAAGTATGGTGGTAATAACTGGATGCAGTATGCTTCTGAATTCTATACAACATATACTGGTAATTTAGACCACGTTACTAACGCATCTACTGAAACTAATTGGATTATTAACAAAGCGAAAGAGTATGCAGTTCGTGCAATGAAGGGTCAGGTTATTACTAATGATGCTGGTCATACTGTAGATCAGGTTATATACGATGCTGTCCCAAGACCTGTAACATCTCTATTCAATTCTGGTACTGATGGTATTCAGATTAACCAACCTAATAATATCATTACTAGATCATTCAAGTTTGGTGAAGATAAGATTTCTACAACTGATACTGGCACAGGTATTGTACCTACTGAAGATGCAGTATTCAGATTAGTTACTAAGTTACCTTCATCTCCAATAGATTGCTGCTTATTTGAAGCAGGTGATTCTACTGCTGGTATCTGGGTAGGTATTAGAGACGGTGGTAGTTACTTTAGAATTCGTGCAGGTAATGGTGCTAATTCATATTCTGGTGGTGCTTCATATACAAGTGACACTGGTTTAGCAATGATGGATCTTCAAGTAAGTAATCTATCATCTTACTTTGATAACGGAGATCATGAAATAGTATTTGAAATAACCATTGGTGGTACAGTTCAAGTTGGTCCTGGTGCTATTAAACTATGGATAGATGGTAACTTCATATCTGAAGTAACTACTCCTGGTGGACAGAATACTGGTCTAGCAGGTGGCGGTGGTATATTTGCTTCTGCTAATTATGCTGGATTTGGATCCTCTGCTGGTTCAATAGTTGCTGGAGAATCTGCAACTGTTAATACATTTACAGTTAACGTTGGTCCTGCTCCTACTATTGCTTACAATATCACTGATGCAAAATATGATAGCAGCACTGGTGATCTATGGTTAGATGTTGGATCACACAATCATACTGTTGGAACATATCTCAAGTTAGTCAGCAATTCGATTAACTTCACTTGTGATATGGATAACCATCAGTCAACTCATTCATATCCTAGATCTGGTGACCCTGCTGGTAATACTGCTATAGAAGTGCTCAAAGTTGGTAATACAGAGCACACTGCTTCTACTGCTGCATATAATCCTGAGTCAGGAATGATGACAATCACCATTGCTGATCATGGTTTAACAGATTCTACAACTCATACTGCTAAGGATGCTGCATATGATCCTGATAGTGGTGTATTACAGATAACTTGTGACGATCATGGATTTAAGACTGGTGATCAAGTTAAGATACACAATGGATCTCTAATATTCACTTGCTCTCAAGATAACTATGCTACTAAGCATGGATATCCAAGACAAAAAGATCCTGCTGGTGATCAGTGGTTATTAGTTGAAGAGGTAACAAATAAGGACGTATTTAAGGTTAATGTTGGATCTACACCTAGAGTAGAATACAACGTATCTGATGCTGATTATAATCAGGTTGATGGAGAGTTAACATTAGATGTTGGAAACCATCGTTTCGTTGGTGCTACACATCATGTTGCAACTTACTCAGAATATGATGCAGCGAAAGGTCATTTGAAACTGACAGTAGGTGGACATAAGATCACTAAGGGTGAGCAGATCCAGATTACTGAAAATTCCATGACATTCACTTGCTCAATGGATAACCATTATACTAACCACGTTTATCCAAGACCTACTGATCCTTGCGTAGGTAAGTGGTTAGATGTTGTTGAGTCTGATATTCCTGGTGGCACATTTACAGTTGATGTTGGTAAGTCTCCTATTGTAGGTTACAACCCAACTGATGCTACATTTAATTCTGAGACTGGTGCTCTTACTTTAACAATTGGATCACATAGTTTAGCAGCTGGAACACATATCAAGTTGGCACAAGGTAGCTTGACATTTACTTGTGATATGGATGATCACCATTCACATCACTCATATCCAAGACCTAAGGATCCAGTACATAACGAGCCATTACCTATTGTTTCTACTACATCAGATTCTATTACAGTTAACGTTGGTATTACACCTAAAGTAGAGTATGACGTTAGTGCTGCTAGTTTCGATACATCTAATGGTAGATTAAATCTAACAACAGATAGGAAGTTTAGTTTCCGTGATCGTAGCATCCACAGTGTATCTGGTGCAACATATAATGGATCTACTGGTTTAATGAGATTAACTGTTGCAAACCATAACTTTGCTAACGGTGATTATGTAAAACTTGATGATGGTGCAGTCACATTTACTTGTGACATGGACAACAATGCAACCAACCATGCATATCCTCGTGCTTCTGATCCTTATTCTGGTAAGTGGATGGATGTCCGTAATGTATCCAGAGATCAATTTGATGTTTATGTTGGTAAGACACCTGAAATACCATTTACAGTATCTGATGCTACATACAACCCATCAAATGGTACTTTAATACTTGAGATTGGTGAGCATGATTTAGTAGTTGGACACAACATTAAACTAACACAGGATTCTGTAGCATTTACATGTCTCTTAGATAACAACGTTACTACTAAGACATATCCTAGATCATCTGGATCTGCATATATCGGTAACAGTGGTGCTGACCCATTCTATAATAAGCCTATTACAATTCAGAATGTTACTGCTACATCTATTGAGTTAAATGTTGGTGTATCTTCAGATTTAACAACTCATACATTCGCACCTAATGTTGGTTTAACACCTACTGCAATTGATCACAATCCAGTAACAGGTAAGATGAAGATCAGTATTCCTGGTCATAACTTACAAAATGGTGACTTCATTAAGATTGCTGATAATTCATTGACATTTACTTGTGCGATGGATTTACATGCAACTGATCATACATACCCACGTTGCCACGACCCTGCATCAGGATCATGGTTAAAGGTTGAGAATGTAACTGGTAATGAGTTTGATGTCCAAGTATTAACAGACATTCCTCAAAGCAATACAACATTACATTTATTCAAGTCTGCTACACCTAATTGCATTACAACTTCTGTAGTTAAGTCTGGTGGTGTATACAACCACACTTATGTAACATCTTCAGCAAATTGCTTACGTCATGCTGGTGATAGTGTAAGACTTAAGGATGATTCATTAACATTCACATGTAATATGGATGGTCATTCTGCTCAGAAGACATATCCTAGAGCAGCAACCACAACTCATACTCCATCTGATGTTAAGTATGATCCTAATACAGGTTTACTTAAATTTACTGTTAATAATCATGGATTCCTTCCACACACATATATCAAGATTGCTGATAATTCATTAGCATTCAGTTGTAAGAAGGATACACATAGATTCACTCCTACTGGTGTTGATTACAATCCAACAACAGGTGATATGGTACTTGAATTTGGAGTATCTCATGGTTTGGTTCCTAATCAGGATATGATTAAGATTACACCTGAGTCAATTACTCTAACATGTGATTTTAATAGTGATGGTAATACAACTCCTAAATCATATCCTCGTGCAACTGGTGCAGCAACCTCTACTGGTCGTGACTATGCATACGACACATATTTGAATATCACAGCTGTAACATCAACTAGTATTACAGTTAACGTTAACGGTGGACAAGGTGCTGTTACAGATACATCAGTCCATAATTTCGTTTCTGCTTCTACTGATTGTATCACTGCTATAGATGTAAGTAGTCATTCATATCCAAGATCTTCTGACCCTGTAAGTGGTAAGTGGATAATGATTCAGGAATCATCTACACATACTTTCCAAGTTGAAGTATTAGATGTAATTCCTTCTACTCATACATCAGTCCATGCATTCTTATCTGCTGCTACAAATTGCATCACTCATAAGAAGGACTTCTTCTATGATACTAATATACCAATTTGGGATTTAGGTAAGACTGAGCATACTGCTACTGACATTGCTTATCATCCTACAGAAGGTAAGATGACAGTAACCCTTGCTAATAGTTTTACTGCTCCAAATACATACACTCCTAATACTGTAACTTTCTATCCTGCAACTGGTATATTAAGAGTTACACAACCTGGTCATCCTATTCACAATGGTGATAAGATCTTTATAAGAGATGAATCATTAACATTTAGATGTGATGAAGATAGTCAGGCAACTGATCATTTATATCCAAGATCTACTGACCCTGTTAGTGGACAATGGTTGAAGGTATTCAACAGAGGTATCAACACATATGATGTCCAAGTTGGTAACCTATTTGGTCAAGCAGCTATCTCTAATAATACAACTCACGTTTGCACAAATATTAGTGCTGCTGCTATATGGCATGCACAAGATTATGTTAAGTTTGATGAGAATGCTATAACTCTATCTTGCACTAAGGATCAGAATGCTACTAACCACACATATCCTAGAAGGACAGATCCAACATTTGATCAGTGGTTACCTATTTCTAATGTATCTGGCACAGGATTTGATGTCCATGTAGGTAAGTCTGGTATTAATGATGTTTATGATCATACCTTTGTAGCATTTGCATCCAATGGTCTTAAGAGACAGACTGGTACTATCACACTAGATGTTGGTGATGGTGCTATCAGTAATAGTGATGCTCATACCTTTATATCTGCAACCTCTGGTGCATTAGTTGGTGGTGGACAATATAACCACAACTTCGTTGCATCTGGTCAGCATGCTTCTGTAACTGATGCTAGTTACAACCCAACTACAGGTTGGATGACTCTCACAGTTCCTAATCATGGATTCATGGATGGGGAGAGTATTCAGATTGCTAACAACTCATTAGTATTCACTTGCTTACAAGATAGTAATGCTACTGAGCACTCATATCCAAGGACAAGTGATCCTGTAAGTGGTGAGTGGATTAGAATATACAACACAACAGATGACACATTTGATGTTAAAGTCCTAGACGAAGTACCTTCTACTAACCAGACTACTCATCTATTTGTCCGTGCAACTGCTAATGGTATTACTAGAGCAGCAATAGCAACTGGTGGTGATTATGATCATAAGTTTGTTGCTCCTGCAAAACTTACTCCAACCAATGCTTCATACAATCCAACAACAGGTGTAATGACACTTACTGTTGCGAAACACGGTATGAAGAATGGTACCAGAATTATGGTAGACGATGGATTCGTAACATTCACATGTGATCAAGATGGTGATCAGTCTAACCATGCATATCCTAGGGCAACTGACCCATATAGTGATGAGTGGATGAAGGTATTCAATGTAACTACTGATACATTCGATGTCCAAGTATTATTCAACATACCATCTACAAATACAACAACTCATGCATTTGTATCTGCTAGACCTAAGAGTATAACAGTTGCTACCTTGATGAAGGGTAATGACAGTATCAAACTTGCTCCTAATGGTTTGACATTTACTTGCTCAATGGATGGTAATTCTACCGATCATTCATATCCAAGACTTACAGACCCTGCATACAATAATTCACTTAGAATTGTTGATGACGGTGTAACAAGACATAGCCCAACAGGTGCTACATACACACCATCTACAGGTGTATTACAGTTAACAGTTCCTAATCATGGATTCACTAATGATGACTTTATTAAGTTAGATGATTATGCATTGAATCTTACTTGTGATATGGATAATAACTCTGATAACCATGCTTATCCTAGAGGCACAGATCCTATCAGTGGTAAGTGGGTGCAGATTTCTAATGTCCAGACAAATTCATTTGAAGTTAACGTAGGCACAACAAGTGCTGTTAGTTACACACCTACAGATGCTGACTATACTCCAACTACAGGTGAGATGGAGCTTAACATTGGTAACCACCCACTTAAGGTTGGTCAGAGTGTTAAGATTGCAACAGGTGGTATTGTATTAGAATGTGATCAGGATGGTTATTCATCTACCAATGCATATCCAAGAAATATAATTGATACCTTCACTCCAACAAATGCTGTATACAGTGGAGAGACAGGTTATTTAACAATTACTTCTAACGGTCATGGTTTAGATAATGGATCACTTGTTAAGATTGATGACAATGCAATAACACTGCGTTGCACAATGGACGGTAGTACCAATGACAAGACTTATCCTAGATCTTCTGATCCTATTAGTGGTAAGTGGAAGGCTATCGAGAATGCTGATACAGATACATTCGATATCTTCGTTGGTAAATCAGAATTCAAGAGTTTCGATCCTCAGAATGTAGACTACAATCCTGCTAACGGTAATATGGAAATTACTGTTGGTCCTGATCACGGTATTACAACTGCACATAGTGTTTATATTAACCCACTATCAATGACATTCACTTGTGCTCAGGATAGTCATCAAACTGATCATGCATATCCACGTCCTAATGGTACTGGTGGTGCTACTTCTGATGACCCTGCATATCAAGATGCTGTTGCTGTAACTGCTGTAACTGATAGCACTATAACAGTTAATGTAAACCCATCACCTTCTGGAGCATCTAATCATGCTCATATCTTTAAACCTGCTGTAGGTAAGACACCAACTGCAATTACATATAGTGGTGTATCTGGTGTTATGACAGTCACCTTGAATAGTCATGGAATGACTACAGGTGAGCAGATCATGTTTGAAGATAATTCCTTGATCTTTACATGTAATAAAGATGACCATGCAACTGAGCATGCTTATCCTAGACATGGTGATCCTGCAAGCAACAGATGGTTAACAATTACAAGAATTGACGATAACAGATTTACTGTTAAGGTCTTAGATATCACACCATCTACTAACACCTCTGCACATACATTTAAGAGAGCAAAAACTGGTGCAATTAAGAGAGGCACAATCAGAGCTGGTGGATCATTTACTCATACTTTCCAATCATTCGCTTCTAATGGTCTTTCTGCTAAGAGAGATAGAGCATACGATCATTCTATAGAAATTAAGAAGGTTGGTCATGCTAAGTATACTGCTGCTGGTGCTGCATTCAATGCTGCTACAGGTGTATTAACTCTTACTGTTACTAATAACCCATTCTCTAATGGAGATAGAATCAAGTTAGCAGATAATTCATTAGTCATGACTTGTGACATGGATGGTAATGCTACTAATCATTCTTATCCAAGAGCAACAGACCCTGCACATGATAAGTGGTTAACTATATCTAACGTATCTGGTAATAACTTTGATGTTAACGTTGGTAAGACACCTCGTGCTAACTACCTAGTTTCTGCTGCTACCTATGAGCCTACCACTGGTGAAATGACAATGACCATTGGTAATCATAACTTCAGAGGTGGATCAACACATACTGTTACTGATGGTGCTTATAATCCTACTACAGGTATTATGACTCTCACCATTGCTAATCATGGATTCACCATAGGTGATAGAATCATGATGACTGATGAGTCAATTCAATTCAGTTGTGGATTTGGTGGTGCTTCTGGTAATGATGCTATTAAGGCATATCCAAGATCAACTGACCCAATCAGTAATACTTGGGTACCAGTTACTAACATAACTCAAAATACATTTGATATTCAGGTCTTAGCATCTGCACCTTCTACTAATACTGACGCACATACTTTCCACAGTGCTGCACCTAATGGAGTTAAGGTTGCTCATGAGTCAGTCTTCATTGAAGAGAAATCATTAGTATTCAAGTGTCTTGCTGACTCTAATGGTAGTGAGCATAGATATCCACGTCCTAATGGATACGGTGGTGCTTCTGCTGATGACCCATACTACGATACAACAGTACCTATTATATCTGCTACTGATACTACTATTACTGTAAACGTTGGTATTTCATCTAACACTACTCAGCATACATTTGTAAGATCAGAAAATGCATTCACTCCAACAGGTGCTAACTTCGTACCTGGAACTGGTGTATTGACAGTAACTATTCCTAACCATCCATTTGCTAATGGAGATAAGGTACAAGTTAAGAATGAATCATTCACCTTCACATGTGCTGAAGATGGTGGATCATCAAATCATGCTTATCCAAGAGTAAGTGACCCTGCATCTAACAATTCTTGGTTAACTGTATCTAACGTATCTGGTAATAATTTCGATATTAACGTTGGTACTTCTTCTAACACTACAACTCATACATGGGTATCTTCACTAGATGGTGCAGTTATCAGAGGTGTTGTAAGAGGTGGTGGTGAATATACACACGCATTTGTAAGTGCTGTTAATGATGGAATCCACTGGGAGAATTCAACAATAACTGTTGATGTTGGTGAGACTGTTGCTGGTAACTATACACACAGATTTGCTTCTGCTACATCTGGTGCTGTGACTGCTGGTGGTAACTACACTCATACATTTGATTCTGCGAAGCATAATTCACTACATCATCAAAGTGGTAAGATAACAATTAATGTTAATGTTGCTGCATCTAATAATCAATATGATCACCAATTTGTAAGTGCAGTACCTGGTGCTGTTATCAGTGGTGGTAGTTACACTCATACATTTGTATCTGCTGACGAAGGTGGAATTGAGAAAGCAAATGATTATGTTTACATAGATGACTATGCATTAGGATTCTCATGTGATCTTGATCAGCATGAAACTACTCACTTATATCCAAGACCTACTGATCATGCAAGTAATGAATGGTTAGCAGTATCTAATGTAACTACTGATACATTTGATATACAAGTACTCTCTGGAGTCCCATCAACATTCATAGGATCTCATACCTTCAAGTCATGTAAGACAGGTGGTATTAGAGTACAGAATGGCATGATAATGGTTAACGTTGGTAAGTCTCCAGCTGGTGATACACATCAACATACATTTGTAAGTGCTAATACTGGAGCATTGATACAGGGTGGTAATTATAAGCATAACTTTGTAAGTGCTCTTGCTAACTGCATCAAGAATAATAATACTGGAGATACATTTACTCCTACTGATGCATACTATGTGCCTACTACTGGTCAATTAACTCTGACAGTTGTTGGACACACTCTAAGAACAGATGATACTGTTACTATTGATAGCAATTCTCTAACATTTACTTGCTCTCAAGACCAGAATGCTACTAACCACACATATCCTCGTGTAACAGACTTTGCTGATGGTCAGAAATTACAAGTACAAGAAGCAAATTCATGGGCATGGCCTACAAGTGATCTTGATTACTATAGAAATAGACTAGTATCCAATGATTACACAGGTAATGAAGGACAGAATGTAGAGAATGAAATCACACAATTAGTCCAAATGGTTACCGACGCTATTAGTAATCCTAATAACGTTGCTGGTAGATCATATGATATGCCTATCATATGGCCTGTTAAGTATACACCTGAGGTTGTTGTAAGAGATCTTGATATTACCTATGACTTTAGTGGTGGTGGACAAGATGCTAACGGCACATGGAATCAAACTTGCCAAGAGACTGCATCTGCTATCGATACTCTATTAGATATCTACATCGAGACTATTAATGAGGCAGTTAATAACTCAGCAAATTATCTTGTTAATAGTGTAACTAAGACCTTCCCATTCAATAGTAATACTCAGTATCAATCAGGTACTTGCTATAACGTAACATCTGCTATTGATACTCTATATGATTTAATGACTCATGCCTTAGGTGGTGGAGAGAATAATAGTAAGAATATTGCTAACATGATTCTCTTTAACCAGCAAGCAATTGCTGCTAGAGCATTTGGTGACACACAAACTAACTATCCAACTACTAATCTAACGATAACATTTGCTGAGGATTGTCTGAAGGCAGTGCGTTATGACTTGGTAACTGGTGGTAATGCTGGTGCGTTTAGAATGACCCAAGATTGGTTTGATGGTGAAGGTAACTTCATAGCATTCCAGAACGTAACTAGATCTCATCTATTATTCTGCTTAACCAGAGTTAGAGAATATATTAAGAGTGTTATGTATCTCCATACTGAAGATCCAGTATGGTTAGCTAATTACGATGTATACATTCCAGAAGCAAGACTTGAGTGGAATCAAGAAGCAGTTGAATTTATGATTGATGCTTCACTCAACCCAATTGAGTATGCTTTAGAGATGTCATCATTCCCAACAAATGCTAGTGTCCAGTGGATACCAAGCACTGATGCTGTTAACCGTCTAACAAGATATGAAACAGGTTGGGATTATAATACTGACCCTGCTCTAGTTACTCTAACTCCTGAAGTAAGAGTTGGATTTGATCGCTCTGAATATAGAATAAGAATTAACCGTGCTAACCAGTTCCGTCGTGGTGATGTATTGAGTTACATCCCTGCATCTGATACTTCATTGACAGGTCTAACAGGTCAGACATACTTCTATTGTCTAACTGCTACTGCTCAGTGGTTTGAAATTGGTGCTTCATATATCCATGATGGAAGATTCAGAACATTACAAGTAGATTCTTCTAATGATGGTGCACAAATATTCTCAGTAATGAGAAGAAGTGGTGTTACTAGAACTGCTTCTACATACCCAACTGATGATTCAGCATGTCCTATACAGGGTGGAATGAATCCTGCTGACGTGATATATGGAGGTACCTCTGGTGCTGCTGCTGAGATAGGCACAGTCCAAGAGAACGTTGCATCTATACGTCAGATCTATAAGCACTTTGATGTTGGTAGTGTATCACAGACAACTCCTGGTGTGTCTGATACTTACACAAATGGTGAGCAAATTGTTGTCCAAGGTGCTACATCTAATGCAGGTACAATGCTACAAAGCACACCTGCACCTGCTGACACTGCTATATCATTCCTGAAACTTCATACCATCAGTGGAACAATTAACGTTGCTGATATATTAGAAGGATCTGATAGTGGCACTACATCTACTGTTACTGCTATAACTGATAGATTCTTGATTAACGTTGAGAGAGGTGCTTTTGCTACAGGTGATTGGTTCTTCTCCAAATCAGCAGCAACTGAAGGTTACATGGATGAGTATGTAAGTAAGTCTGGATCTCTAACTGGTAACGAAGGTGGTAGAATTACAATTGACGTTGAAACCATTGAGGCTCCTTGGGTACCTGGCGACATAATTTATGGTAGTGTTACTGACTACATCTTAGACATTAAGGGTATTGCTGGTACACAGTTACAACTTAACCAGTATATACATGGTCGTTACACATTAGAATTGAATCTTGGTCCTGCTATCATTGATACTGGTATCACAGATACATTCAGAGTTGGTGATGAGGTTTCACTACTACAAGGTACATTACAGAAAGACCCAGGATTTACTGCTGTAGTAACCAAGTATGTTTTAGATACTGATGCTGGTATCCACAAACTTTGGATCGGTAGTATTCAACCTGTAGGTGTTGGTGCTCCTATTTCAGAATTGACTGTTGGCACAAACAACATTGGTAAGGTTGAGATTGGATCTAACTTCCCAACCATATACGCACAGGTAACATCATACACTGAGACAACTTACTCATCATACGCTAAGGTCGTTGCAATTGAGCAACAAGGTATTACTGCTACCATCTGGGTAGAGGATGCTGTTGGAAATCTAATGGACAATATGACCATAGAATCTGACTTTGGATGGAGTGCTGCTATTTCTTCTGCTAGGACACTAGATGGTAGAGTTGATCGTTACTTCAGAGGATTTGATGGTACTCAAACAATATTCGATCTAACCATATCAAATGGTCAGGCATACTTCCCAGACCCTGCTGGTCACCTATTAGCATTCGTTAACGGTATCCTACAACCTCCTGGTGGTAACCAATCATACGTTGCATTCTCAGATAAGATTCAGTTCGCTGAGCCTCCTGAGGTTGGATCACAATTCATTGGTTACTACGTTGGTAAGTTACGTCAATTAGATGATATCTCCTTCGAGTTTGACTCATTGAGATCTTCATTCAACCTTAAGCGTGGTGGATTATTCTACTCACTAACATTGACTGAAGGTGTATCCTCTAACGTTATACGTCCTGAGAATAATATCTTAGTTTCACTCAACGGTATTATTCAGGAACCAGGTATCGCATACGAGATCGTTGGATCACGTATCATCTTCGCTGAAGTCCCACGTGCGGGATCAACATTTGTTGGTTTCTCATATATTGGATCTGACGCAGACGTTATTGCAGCAACAGTTGTCCCACCAGTTGAAGCTGGCGATAAACTAGATATCGATGGTGAGGAATTTGCTCGTGAGGTTGCTCTAATTGAGTCTTCTAACTCACTAATCACATTTGAATACACTGGATCTGTTAAGGGTAGAAATGCTGCTGCTATATCTGAGATTACATACGGTCAGATAACAAACGCAGTACTAACCAATCCTGGTGATGGTTATAACTCACGTCCTAACGTTGACGTTATATCTTCTTCTGGATTTGACGCTAGATTGAAGGCATTGATGGGTATTACTAGAATTGATGTTAAGACTGCTGGTCTTGGTTATTCATCTCCAGTAGTAGCAATCGATAACGTGGTACCTGATGATTATACAGAACCTGTCGGTGGTCCAATTAACGGTGGATTCGATGTCCTCGCAGGCGAAGGATCCGAATATCAGGATGGTGGTACAACAATCGATCCTGGTACAATTGCTATTGTAATTGATCCAGTTAACGTAACTGTTAACCAAGGTCAGACTGCTGGATTCACTGTTGTCTCAACAGTAACTAACGGTCAGTCAATGAATTATCAGTGGCAGAAGAAGGAGTATGGCACACAGACTTGGAGCAACATCATTGGTGCTAACCAAGCAACCTATCAGACAGTATCTGCTGCTCAGGCAGATGATGGTGATGAGTATCGTGTTGCTATAACTGCTGCGGGTGCAACTCCTGTCTACTCACTATCCGCAATCTTGAGTGTCCAGACTGGTGCTACAGTATTAACTGGATTCACACCTAATATTATCTTCGACGACATCTAAATAAAAGTAAAACGATGGCAGCAACAGCCTCCTACAACGAAGCAACAAAAGTTATTACAGTAGCATCGGATGGTCTCCCTGCTCCTGTATCTTTTGGTACGTTTCCTAATGATAATAACCCTAATACAGTTACTGAACAGGATTTCGACCATGACTTTTTATACCGTGGAGGAACATTTGGAATTGCTCGCACATTTGATAATAATCAATATACGCATGACGGATACCTTAGAACAATATCAATATCCGTAAATGATCTTGTATTGTTTACTAACAATCAAATTGATGAGGGAGACCATTTACTATTCACTTTTAGTGATGGTTTAAAACAGAAATTCATTTATAAAGGTACAACATTTACTTCTATTGCTGGTGAGTGTTGGTTATCCTCAGATGATCAGTTAGATTTGATTGTAGATACACAAGCACCTACTCCTGTAACTGGTACCTATTCATATTATGATCAAAGAAATGGAAGAACTGACACTCCATTAGGTGCAATTGGTATTGCTGCTAATGGTGTTTCTATTTTTAACCCTTCTGCTGGTACTGGACTCAATCCACCACCAGGATTCAGTTGGGTTGCTGCTGGAGATATACCTTTTGTTGATTCTGGAGAAGATTCTTGTGGTGGACACCCAGAACAGAGTGGTCAATATCACTATCATGACCCACATTTCTTAGATTGTTGGAAAGCAGGGTCATCTATAGCGAGTTATAATGATTATTATGGATCAACTCAGTATAATGGTAACAATATTCGTCATCCTGACGGTCATTCTAAGATAATTGGCATATCATTTGATGGATTTCCCATCTATGGACCTTACGCATACGACACAAATTGGGATAATTTGAGTGGTACAAGGACAATGAGGACTTCATATGCTGTAAAAGACACAGAAGCACCTGGAAGACCTGATTATGGTAGCACTTCAGACAATCCACCTGCTGGAGCACTCATGGAAGACTATGAGTATGTTGATGGAACTGGGGATTTAGACATTCATAATGGTAGATTTTGCATTACACCTGAGTATCCTGATGGAACATATGCTTATTTCCTTACAGTAGACCCAGACAATCTAGATAATGTTAAGTTTCCTTTCATTATTGGTAATAAGACAAGAGAAACTATTGACACCACGTTCACTGTAGCACCTGTTGCTCCTGGTGCATCGTTACCAGAGACTACTATTACCGTTACAGTAGACACAGACACCGTAACTGGTCAATCAACAGGGGTATTCTACTTTGATGGTGTTGAAAAACCTGCTAATTTCGCTCTTGAGAGAGAAACTACGAAGTATATCTTCAATCAAGATGCTGATTCTAATGCAACCTTCGGTGGTGTTTACCATCCTATCATGGTATCACCTGGAGAAGATGGTGAATTAGCTGGTCATGACCATTATATGCAGGGTATCACCTATAAGTTGGATGGTGTCGTCGTCAGTATGATGGGATATCATATGGGATTTGTAAATGCAACCAGTCGTGTAATGGAATGGGTTGTACCTGGTAGTGCACCTGACATACTTTGGTATTGGTGTCATTTCCATACAAATCAAGGTAATAACTTTGCTATCTCTGGTGGCACAGTTGTCCCAACATTGCAGTTTACACTGCAACCTACTAATGTAACAGTCAATGCTAATCAGACTGCTACATTCACAGTCCAAGCTCAGATACTTCCTGAGGATGGACCATTGACATATCAGTGGTATAGGTCTACTGATGGTGGATTTGCGTTTGCTGCTATTACTGGAGCAACTGCTAACACATATTCTATTAGTTCCTTGTCATATATGACAGGATATCGGTATCGCTGTAGGATCTCTGGTCCTGTAGGGGCATCGACACAAGCACAAAACTCTCCTTTGGATTCACAACCAGCTGTATTGACAGTAACTGGTAGTGGTGGAGGTGGTGATACTGCTAATCGCTTCGATAGCACTAGCAGCACACTAGATTCAACAGCACAAACCTTCGATGGCACCTAAATAACACTGTAGAAAACTGTACCCATGGCTAAACAAACCCTCAATATTGGATCGTCAGCGAATGACGGGACTGGAGACAGTCTGAGAGATGGTGCTATTAAACTTAATAGCGTCATAGACGAGTTGTATACACAACTTGGCAACGATACCAATCTTCAAATAAATGTAACAACTCCCTCAACTGGACAAGTCCTCAAATGGAATGGTGCTCAGTTTGTAGAGGGTCATGTTGATGCGTTAACAGCAAATTTAGATGTAGGTGGATTTGATATAACATCATCCGCAAATGGTGACGTGCAAATTAAACCAAATGGTACAGGAGACGTTAAGTTTTGGACAGGTGGTACAGGTTCTGCTCTAACTTACGTTGATGGTGCTGATGGTAAACTAAAATATAGCAATCATTTCCCAACTACAGGAGATCTTCCTGATAATGTTGCTCATCATGGTATGTTTGCATATGTATCTGGTGATGGTAAAGGAAGAGTTGCTACAAGTGGTGGATGGGTACCATTAATAAGTGAAAACAGTAGTCTTGGGTTACTTAGTGATGTAGATATGACCGTTGGAGGCGGACCTAGTGATGGACAAGTTATTAAATGGAATGCAAGCAATGCTGCATGGGAACCTGCAAACGATGATTCATCGGGTGGCGGTGGCGGTGGAACCACTCAAAATTTATTTGAAGGAATCACTGCTGACACTGGCAGTACTACTGCTAGTGCTCCTACTGATGTTCTTACAATTGCGGGAGGCACTGAAATCTCGACTGCAATCACAGGAGACACCCTCACAATAAACATGACAGGGGCATTGGGTGATGCAAACCAGAATGCCTACGGAGTAATAGGAAGTGATTCAGGAAGTAAGACTGCTAGTAGTGCTACTGCAACTATCAATGTAATTGGTGGTACATCAATTAGCACTGCTGTATCTGGTGATGACCTTACGATCACCAATGATGCACCTAATATAGTCCAAGAAGTTTATAAAACAGTTACTGGTGATAGTGGTACAACAACTGCACAGTTGTCAACCTCCACTTTATCTGTAGCTGGTGGTAATGGTATTGTAACTGCTGTAACTTCCAATACAGTTACAGTTAACTCTTCATTCTACCTCAGTGGTGGAGCAATGGAGGGTGATAACGTTGTATATAATGGCACATCATGGGATCCAATTGAATCTCCTTGCCTTAACCTTATAGTATCTGCTACTGGTAACAGTGCATATAGATTCTCAGGTAGTGGTGTCAATACTACAACAGATAATCCTACGATATATGTTTATCGTGGATTCACATATAGATTTAATAATGAAACAGGTGCTGCACATCCATTTGCTTTGAGGACAACCTCAGGTGGTGGATCTGTAACTGACGGTGTTAGTGGTAGTCAGGAAGGAGTCCAATTATGGACAATACCTCAATCTTTAAGTGCTGGTACAACTTATGTTTATCAGTGCACAATGCATCCAGCAATGGTAGGAAACTTAGTGGTGGTCTAATATGGCAAGAACAGTCCCTGGTAGCGGTGCTCAAATAATCCCAATATTCAACAGTTTATCTGGGGTTAGGGATGTCTATGTCATTAATAAAGGTAGTGGATATGATCCTAACGATCCACCTAGACTTCGTATTGAAAACTGTGGCACACCAATTAGAGATGCTGTGCTTAGGGCAGTAATTGAGGGAGACCTTGGTGAGATAACTGCTGTAGAAGTTTTAGATCCTGGTGAAGGGTATGACCCATTACGTCTAGTCATTGAAGATGGTGCTTCTTCTAAGGATGCAACAGGTAATGTATTCCTTAAGCCAGATGGTGGAATAGATTTCATACAGATGACCGTCCCAGGTGACGGTTATTTTGATGCTACTGCTCGTATTGAAGGTGGTGGTGGATCTGGATCTGAATTGGTGCCAATCACAGGATTGATTACTGGTCTCGCTATTGAGCAACCAGGACGTAACTATACTGAAGAAGATGTTAATATTATTATTTCAGGTGGTGGAGGACAGGGTGCAACTGGAGTTGCTAATGTCAATCAATTTGGTGAAGTTACAGCTATTACATTAACTAATCAAGGTGAATTCTTTGAGGAGCCACCATTGATTCAAATCATTAAGGGTGGTGGATCAGGTGCTACTGCTGAAGCATTCATTAACCTTGGTGTAATTACAAATATTGACTTACTGACTGGAGGTGGTGGATATACAGATCCTCCAGAGGTTATCTTTACTAGAGATACTAACCTAATAAGAGAGGCAAGAAATAGACAGTCTCTTAACTCAGTACTTTATAACCTTGCTGGTATAGTAGCAAACGTTTCATCTAGTGCAACAACCATATATGTTGAAGATACCAATCCATACTCAGGATCTGGTAAGGTGTTGCTTGGAAGAGAGTTAATTAGATATACTGGTAAGACTGCTACTTCTCTTACAGGATGTGATAGAGGTACAAACTTCCGTTTCGACCAGAAGGTAATCTTAGATAATCTACAAGATGATCCTAATTCTGGTTTAACACAGTATTCATTCCAAGTTACTGACAAGGTAAGACGTGTAGTTGAGAGTTCATCTAACCGAGTTGCTATTGTATATGACTGGGATGTTGCTAACCGAGCATTATATCTTGTATTTGAAGTTGACGAGTTAGCATTTATTGATGGTGGTAGATCCAACGAAAAATCGAAGATCATAGCATTTGTGGCTGGAACTGCAGGAGCATCAGGCACAGGTGTAGCACCACATGTTTTAGAAGAAGTAGAAGGTGCTAACATTGTTGCATTCACCGATCCATTAAGTCTAATTCTAAACAGACAATTTGAAGATGATGATGAATTAGATGGTTTAGGTGATGGTATTATTGACCTAGTTAATACTGGTACTGAGTTTGAAAATCAGATTAACTTAGATGGTGGTATTGCATCATCTAAATATGGTATTGAGGAGACACTTGGTGGACAGAATACTACTTTATTCCAACAAGGTGATCAGATATATGATGGTAATGCAACTCCTCTTGTAGCAACTATACAGTCTGCTGGTGCTTTGGGTGACTGAGATTCCCACCAATCACTAGCATCTTTGACTGTTACATTAACTACTGGTACTACATTTACTGCTACTGAGCAAGTAGAAGGTTTGACAACAGGGTTAACTGCAACAAGCAATGCTGCTCCTGTAGCCGAAGGTGCTGATTATATTATCTCAGTAAAAGACATTGTTAGCAATGATCCTAACTTTAAATTCAATAAAGGGGAGTTACTAAGAGGTAATGGATCTGGTGCACAGGCAACCATCAAAGCTGTTGAGTATACAACATACCTCAGAAATGAGGAAGATTAACCCACATAAATAAAAAGAAGGCAATTACTAGAAAATGGCGTTACTTACCGACCAATTTAGAATTTTTACTGCCGAAAGGTTTAGAAAGGCACTTGAGGGACCAAACCCAACACAGTCTGACCTGGAAGCTGGTACTTCTAGGGATCGCCTTTATGTATTCATTGGTAGACCACAACCTTGGGATAACGAGAATGCACCCCCAGACCCAGTAGATTCTTTTCAAGAATTTTCCGATGACTATTCGGATATGATATCCTTAAAGAGGGTATTAGCGAATGATACTATTCAGGTAGTCCGAAGGACTGACTGGATACCCCCTGAGCAAACCACTGGTGGCTTGGGTTATGTTTATGATATGTACCGTCATGATTACTCCTCGACTAAGACGGCATCCTCAGGTGCTACGAAACTTTATGATGCGGACTTTTACGTTGTTAACTCGTCCTATCAAGTTTACAAGTGCATTTACAACGGCACATCTCCTTCTGATCCTAACGGTAAACCTTCTACTGTTGAACCTACAGGAACGTCCACCAGCATTATCACAACTGCTGATGGCTACCGTTGGAAGTATATGTACACGATCCCTGTTGGTCAAGTCTTAAAATTCTTCTCTAACGAGTATATGCCTGTGCTATCTGATACCGCAGTGGTAGCAGATGCTATTGGTGGAGAAATTGA
>MDTE01048035.1_pt1 | contig 21572 bp, 23 predicted proteins | sample 811231 | NCBI WGS metagenome assembly MDTE01 (sample SAMN05326651, study PRJNA326480) | marine metagenome | isolation source: seawater | place: Indian Ocean: Red Sea | collected 2010
AATGTCATACATTTCCTTCCACGAATCAGGTGAAGAATCAAGGAACCTAACCAAAGGACGATAATCTCCCACGTTATTGACCAAAACATCGACCCTTCCATGTTTTTTGGCCACTTCGTCCCGGAACCTACTGACATCACTCTCATCTCGGACATCGATAGTATGTGCTCTTGCTTGACCACCGTTTTTCGTTATCTCATTTACCGTTTCACGAGCACGATCAGTGTCAATCTCAGCTATTTCAACTATCGCTCCATGAGCAGCGAATAGTTCACTGATCCCCCGGCCAATTCCTCCACCGCCACCGGTTATAACCGTGACCTTACCTTCAAGTAGCTGATCCCATTTTTCAATAAGGGGGACATTGTCCGGTGTTTGTGAACTCATACAACTCCTATTCGCTATCCGACAGGAAGGACAACATCTGGAAGTGGATGCCGGTAGAGTTTCGCTGCGTTCTCTGAGCACATCATTCGGAGTTCATTCGCTGGAATATGACCCCAAGCTTCTCTAAGAACCTTCTGAGTATGAGGCCAAGTTCCATCGCCATGAGGATAATCGGTTTCAACACATATATTTTCGACTCCGATTATGTCACGTGTATCAATAGTTGAAGGATCGTCAAGGGTGCAGAACCAGAAGTTTCGTCGAAGAATATCTGCTGGGCGTTCATCCCATCCCAATCCATAACCAGAACGGTCAATGATATTCTCAAGACGATCTATGAGCATAGCTACCCATCCGATCCCACCTTCGGACATAGCGATCTTTAGATTAGGGAACCGAAGAGGGTATTCACTCCATAACCAATGGGCGCAAGCTCCAAGAGAAAGTTGTCCGAAAAGAGTAGCTCCAATTTGTAAAGCCGGTGCACCCGGTGTGAACGGGGTAACACCTGAACTGCCGACATGCAAAGAGATAACAGTTTCCGTCTCAGCGCACGCAGCGATTATCGGATCCCAGAACTCTTTATCCCATAAGTTCGGAAAGCCAATGTGATGGGGCATCTCTGGAAGCGTCACGGAAACGAAACCTCGTTCAGCATTTCTGTGTATTTCTCGGACTGCTTCCCCACTATCGCCGAGATAGGTGATTCCACCGGGGATAACACGTTCCGGATATTTTGAATACCATTCGGTAAATAGCCAGTCATTCCAGGCTCTTACCGCATCTATACCTACTTCTCGATTCTTTGCTTTAGCAAAAACAGTGCCGCAGAAACCGGTGACTTGTGAAGGGAAATTCAACATCGCCCAAATACCGCCAAGATCCATATCTTTTATTCGAGCATCAATGTCGTAACAACCAGGCCGCATCTGGTCAAAGCGGAACGGTTCCAATTTCACGGTTTCAGGTTTTCGCCCTGCTACAGCATTCATGCCGACCTGACTATATGTAGCATCTTCGAATTCCCAGATTTGATGTCCCTGTTCCGTTTCGATTAACTGTGGTCCTAGGTCCCGTAAATTGGGTTGCATATATTCCTTGAAAAGATGTGGTGGTTCTACGACATGGTCATCAACAGAGATCACCGTGTATTCAACCTCGCTCTTTTCAGGATCTGGGAGAAAAAGATCAGAATCTAAGGATGTTGTCAAAAGTGCTCCAATACATAACGAAAGGTCTTTTTGTCGCGGTAGCTATAAAACAGCACATCATCACCCTAGAGTTTGAAGAGGAAGGAGAAAAGGTGGATAGAAGAAAAGTCGCATTTGTCACCGGAGCGAGCCGCGGCATAGGACGAGCTTGCGCTATCTCCCTAGCTAAAGCCGGTTATGATGTAGCAGTTTCTGCACGGACCATGGTTGACGGAACGGCTTATCTTGATGATGGGGAAACACCGGTCCCCGGTGGATTAGATACAACAGTGGAGAGCATCAATGCTGCTGGAAGGGAAGGACTTCCAATCAAAATGGATCTCCTTGACCGCCAGTCGGTACTTCAGGCTGCTGATACAGCGTTAAACCATTTCGGACGGATAGATGTCCTGCTCAATAATGCCATCTACCAGGGGACAGGTTCGATGCTTACCATTGAAGCTCTTGAAGATAAATACCTAAAGCAACTATTCGAAGGGAATGTATTCGCCCAAATCGCGTTGATACGCCATCTCCTCCCCTCATTTATCAGTCAAGGGGGAGCAACCATAGTCAATATGATTTCCGCTACAGCATTTACTAATCCGCCGGGGAAAATCGGTTCAGGTGGATGGGGCGTCGGCTATGCCATGACGAAATCGGCTTTTGAGAGAATAGCCCCTCTTCTGATGATTGAACACGGAGACGAAGGAATCGTCACGTATAACATTGACCCAGGCCATGTTGTCACGGAACGTCAGAAAGCTAAACGAAAAGAAAAAGAATACACAGCTTTTCCAAGCGCCCCACCGGAAGCTATCGGTGCGGCAGTTGCCTGGCTTGTAGAAGATCCTGAAGCCCCAGCGGAATACGGCGGAACGGTAATCAACGCACAGCGTGAAACTAAACGACGGGATCTGCTCCCCGGATGGCCTGAATAACGACTTTAACTACGCCAGTTTCTTGGGCCGCCACGCTCGCCGGGCCATCGTGAACCTCCGATCGTGTCAGCAAACGGCCAAAATTCATCTGGGTCCAACGGACCGGCGTTTGTAATATCTCTGCTCTTATGAGCAGATCTTACAAGTTGGGCTGACAACTGCTCGCGCATAGGAAGAAGTTCCGTATAGGGATCCCATGGGCTTTCGCGGAGAATAAGATCGCCATCAAGATTCTCTACCTCTACGGGCTCACTGACACTATGGACACGAACAACGTGCGGTGGGAAATCGTACTCGCCTTCAGCACCACCTATTTTCCTTGATGACTTAATCCACCACTCATTCTCTTCAATTTCTCCTCCATCAGGAGTTATGCTCCCCGCTGAATTCCCACGGAACTCCATGAATGTATACCCCTGATGCTCACATACTGCTTCCACAAAGTCATCAATTCGGTAAAACGAAATATTACATGGGAACTTCGGTTGGCCATTTAACTCCTGACTTATGAAGATTGCAGCTTCCTGATCAATCCCCATCCCAACACAGAACAGTCCATTTAAGCCATCGAACGTCGCTCCGACCTTTGTACTCACCCCATATTCAGGTTCCCCAAGGATAGGGACACAATAGACGTTGATCTGAACCACAGGATCCCCACTCGGTTCAAGCCCAGGAGGAAGTAACGCCGCTATCTTGTCTGCGTCAGTTCGATATGAAACTTTTAATTTCGGCCATCCACCTGTTTCTCCAGGTCGTGTCAGATGTTCACTCATGCTTCCTCCAATGTAACTATTTCTCTGCATTCCACTTTTCCACAAAGACTGGCATTTTGCGAAAAACGATCAATCGTTCTAAAAACAAAGAAGAAGAAACGAAAGAATTGTGATCATGGCGGATCTATTACGAGGGAAAACAGCGGTTATCACTGGAGCGAGCAGGGGAATCGGAGCGGCGGTGGCTCATCGATTCGCAGCGGAAGGAGCAGACATAGCGATAACAGCAAGAACCATCAATCAGCACCCAACACTTGCCGGGTCGCTGAACGAAACAGCCGAATTATGCCGGCAATTCGGAGGGCAAGTACTGACCATTCAAGCTGACCTCGGAGATGCAAAATCACGGGCGTCAATCATCCCCGCTGTACATGAAACATTCGGCTCCGTTGATATTCTCATCAACAATGCAGCAGCAGCGATATATAAGAGACTAGATAGCTATCAATTAAAGCACCGACGATTAATGACAGAAATAAACGTTCAAGCTCCCCTTGACCTCATACAACAAGTACTTCCGGCAATGATCAATAAAGAACAGGGTTGGATCGTTAATCTATCCAGTGGATCAAAGAAACATCCAACGGGACCTCCGTACGACTTGGGAGGAGTCAAAGGAGTTTATGGATTTTACGGGGCGACGAAAGCGATGCTGGACAGAACAAGCACGGCTTTGGCTTCTGAGCTTTATGGCACTGGAATTCGCGTTAATACTGTCGAACCCCGAGCAGCGGTTCTATCAGAAGGAGCGGATGCGGTAGTTGGTGGGATGCTCAAACCAGAACAAATAGAACCCATGGAAGCAATGGTGGAATCAATCCTTTTCCTATCGAACTGCGACAGAAACCATACGGGGAAAAACGAAATAAGTCTCGACGTTATTGAACACAATGGATTACCAGTTATGAATCTAAATGGTGACGCTCCTTATACCGGAGGAAAGACACCATAGTAAGGAATTGGAAGGAAAGTAAATGTCAGATTATGAACACATCCTTATCGAAAGACCGGCAGAAGCTGTACGCCGTATTGTTCTCAACAGACCTGAGAAACGAAACGCGATAAGCACACCAATGCGAACAGAAATCTTCAAAGCATTACAAAGCCACGACATCGATGATGAAGTACGAGTCACCATCATTTGCGGCGCTGGAGATTGCTTCTCATCAGGATATGACCTCACGAGCGGTGGACTCATGGAAAATGCCCCAATTTACAGTGCACCTGGAGATGGCCAGTGGACTAGGCAAGCAACAGATAGCTGGTTCAGCATCTGGGACTTAGCTAAACCCGTCATTGCACAAATCCATGGGTATGCGATGGCTGGAGGAACGGAACTAGCTTCAGCTTGTGACCTTGTCTACATGGCTAATAATGCAACCATCGGATATCCGGTTGTGAGGGTGATGAGCACACCTGACTGGCAATTCCACACCCCGCTTCTTGGATTACGTGCATCCATGGAAATGATGTTGACAGGGAACACCTACACCGCTGAAGACGCAGTTCAGGCCGGTTTCGCTAATCGCGCATATCCTGCTGAACAACTAGAAGAAGCAGTGCTAACTATGGCAGAAACAGTTGCACGAGTACCTTCTGACCTTCAACAAGTCAATAAAAGATCAGTACATAGATCATTTGAAGTTTTAGGAGGGAGAACAGCAATTCGCGCAGCTCAAGAACTCCAAGCCTTAGCGGCGTATCAGAAATCAGTTAAAGAAGCGCGCAAGAACCCATTTGAATCAATAAAGAAAGCCTTTGATTAATCACCCAAATCAGGGGCCCAAGAGGACCCATTAATATGGGACCCCCCATCAACGAATAATGTGTTACCTGTAACATAACTTGACCCTTCACTCGCTAAAAAAACAGCGACAGGTCCTATATCTTCTTCACAATCCCCCATCCGACCCATCGGATTTGCCGCATCGGCAGCGGCTATTAATTCAGGGAATTCACTCATAACTCTAAAGAAAGAAGCTGACTTGGCTGCGGGACAAATAATGTTCGCAGTGATTCCTAACGGAGCCCACTCCCGCGCCGCTGTGCGAGTTGCACTTCGTAACGCTTCCTTTGCAGAGTTGTATTCAACGGTTCCCATATGGGCATTCACACCATTCAATGAGCACAAATTAACGATCCTCCCATACCCCTTAGTTTTCATTATTTGATGAGCGGCGATCATTGCCCAGAGTGGACCTAAAAACCCAACGTTTAAACCCCGTTCCATAAGCTCGGGTGATTTTGATTCCACCCGAGAAATTAAACCACCACCCCAAGCATTGTTTACGAGAATATCAAGGGTTCCCCATTGATCAATAGCTGCCTCAACCATTCGTTCATTGTCTGCTTTTTGCGCTACATCCGTTTGGACAAAAACCGCATTTTCTCCCAACTCCTCAGCGGTTTTCTCCCCGAGTTCGGTATTGATTTCTGCAACAACGACCTTCGCTCCTTGCTTGACGAATGCATTGGCAATTCCACGTCCGATCCCTTCCCCAGATCCAGTAATAATTGCGACCCTGTTCTCTAATTGTCCTGTCATCACACTCCTAAATTGTCGTATACCTAGTTTTGCCGAAAAGCGCTTGTTATGCCTTTTGAACGCGAAAATGCTATCGAATGAAGCTGGAAGTGGGTAGGTATGAAGGTTATGGTTCTTTTGCACGAAGGGAATTCATGCCAGCGATAGAAGAAAAAGAAATCCGTGACCAGGTACGCGGATGGTTACAAAAAACATGGGACCCGAACTTATCCCTGTTGGAATGGCGGGAATACCTTGTGGATCAGCGATGGGCGGTTCCATCGTGGCCCAGCGACTGGTTTGGCCGCGATTATCCGGTCTGGGGTGACGAGATAGTTCGATCCGAGATTCTCGCTGCAGGAGCCGTGGCTACACCTGTAGGGGCTGGCATGAACCTTGCAGCACCCACAATTCTGAAACATGGCGGAGATGAACAGAAAAACCGGTTTCTCCGCTCCGCTTTGATAGGACAAGAAACATGGTGTCAGCTCTTCAGCGAACCAGGTGCAGGATCTGATCTAGCAGGGTTAACGACACACGCTGAACTTGATGGGGAGGAATGGGTCGTATCAGGGCAAAAAGTATGGAACACCAGCGCGAACCATGCTGATTTGGGTTTACTTGTTGCTCGAACGGATTGGGACGCGCCAAAGCACCGAGGGTTGACGTATTTCGCACTGCCTATGGAACAACCCGGTGTAGAGATACATCCATTGATGCAGATGAACCGCCACAGCTCTTTCAATGAAGTTTTTATGGATGAAGCACGCATCCCCAAGGACTACGTCATAGGTTCAGTCGGAGATGGATGGTCGGTTGCTCTGACAACCCTTGCGTTTGAACGCGGATTTGCAAGCCTTAAAAAACCAAAATATGCACAGAAGAAGAACAGAGTCCTGCAAGAAGCAGAGGCTGAATCAGAAGAACACTTTAAGGTTTATTCTTGGTACCCGCAGCGAGCTGGACGGGTAGACCTTATACAAGAACACGCGAAAGAAAGAAACAGAAACACTGACCCAGTGGTCCGACAAGAAATTATCAAAGCAATAACCATGGAACGTATCGGGCAATGGACAGCTGCACGGGCTAGAGCAGCGCGTAAACTTGGACGAAGCCCGGGCGCTGAAGGTTCCATCGGCAAATTAATGGGTAGCAACGTAGCCCGACAAGCGAATAAGGTCCACACGTTACTTGGAGGTCCAAAAGGAATGCTCACAGGAGACCACGCCGGCTACAAAGGGATCATCGCTGAGATTCTTATTTCTACACCAGCTAAATCAATCGCTGGCGGAACCGATGAAATACAGCGAAACATCATCGGCGAACGAGTACTGGGACTACCTCGAGAACCATCCGTAGATAAGAATCTCCCTTTTAGAGACGTTCCCCGCAATTAAGACACTTCTCAAAAACCGGCTACGCTAAAACCACTATGAGACAAGGGGTTGAGAATAACCATACATTTGCTGTTATAGGAGCAGGCATGTCTGGAGTGCTCGCAGGGATCAAACTTAAAGAAGCGGGTTACAGGTTTCAAATATTTGAGAAAGCCGACAGAGTCGGTGGAACATGGAGAGAAAATACATACCCCGGCATTGCTTGTGATGTTCCATCCCATATTTACAGTTACTCGTTTGAACTTAACCCAGATTGGAGTGAATTCACTTCACCCGGATCGGAAGTACAGGAATATTTCGAAGGTGTATCAAAACGTTACGGGATAGAACCATATATTCGATTTAACGAAGCAGTTACCCGTTGCACATGGATGGGGGATAAGTGGGAAATTGAAACAGAAAAAGGTCACGTCGAAAAGTTCCGATGGGTTATCGCCGCAACCGGCATTCTCCATCACCCCAAATACCCGGACATACAGGGAATAGACCAGTTCCAGGGACCGATATTTCACACCGCACGATGGGATCACGACGTAGAAATCAAAGGGAAAAGAGTGGGTTTGATAGGGACTGGTTCAAGTGGGGTCCAAATCACAGCCGCTATCGCTCCTGAAGTCGAAAAACTCAGTGTTTTTCAACGAACAGCGCAATGGATTGTTCCAAATGAACGAGTGGTGTACACGGAAGAAGAAAAAGAAGCATTCAGAACGGACGCTGACCTACTACAAAACCTTCATGTAGAGATGTCCAATGCATTCAACGATGGATTCGCGACATCCGTCATTGATGGAAACTCAGAATTACTTGATGGAATCCAAGAACGTTGCCTAGAGGCTCTTGAAACAGTCCAAGACCTCGAATTGAAGGAGAAACTCCGACCAACATATAAAGCCGCGTGCAAAAGGCTTGTAGTCTCCCATAACTTCTATGACGCAGTACAAAGAGAAAACGTAGATATCGTTACCGAATCAATTGACCACATCGAACAGACTGGTGTACGGACCGGTGAAACACTTCATGAACTTGATGTACTCGTACTCGCTACTGGATTTCATGTGGATGCGTTTATGCGACCCATGAATATCACGGGACGGAACGGAATAGTTCTTGATGATGTATGGAAAGACTGGCCATCAGCGTACCTATCAATAGCAGTCCCTGAATTCCCTAACTTCTTTATGCTCAATGGCCCAAATAGTCCAGTTGGTAATTTTTCACTTATCCAAACGGCGGAAATGCAATTCGATTACGTACTCAAGATAGTGGATCACGTTAAGCAGGGAGACATTAATGAAGCTGTGATTACACAGGAAGCATACGAACGCTTTGATGCCGAACGGTACGAAGCAGCGAAAGGAACGGTTTGGGCTACAGGATGTAACAGTTGGTATTTAGATAACAATGGTGTTCCCTTCGCGTGGCCGTTCCCGTTCTCTAGATTTAGAGAGGAAATGAACGCACCAAAGATCGAAGATTACGAAACAACTGCGACTTGATCAGGTACCAGTCCAATTCGGGTCACGACGCTCAACGAAAGCAGCGATACCTTCCTGCCCATCATTCGTTCCAGCAGCATTTATAATATTTGTTGCTTCAAAATCACCGGCTTCCTCCAAAGAACTCTCGTAACCCTGATAGATCACGGTTTTTGCTGTCCCCGCGACGTTCGGGGCTCCATCAGCTAACTGTTGTGCTAAAGCAATCGTAGCTTCAGAGATATCTTCATCAGGGACGACGCGGTTCACCAATCCCCATGTTTCCGCTTCAACAGCAGACAAGACACGGTTTGTTAATGTCAAATCCATCATCCTTCTCAATCCCACATGCCGAGCTAAGAAGTAGCTAGACGTCCCATCAGGTGTTAACCCAACCCTTGTATATGCCATAGTAAATTTCGCTGACTCACCAGACACAACCAGATCAAAAGCACTTACCAGAGACATACCGGCGCCACCAGCCGCACCCTGAACACCAGCAACAAAAGGTTTCGGAATCGCATTCATCATATAAATGGCATCATGCAAATCTAACAACATGCCTTCAACAACACCCGGAAGACCTTCTCCCGCGGCATTGAATTCTTTCAAATCGCCACCAGCACAAAAAACCTTCCCCTCGGCAGTCACTGAAACTGCTTGAACAGAATCATCTTTTTTGATTTCTGACATGACACTAATTAAATCTTTGCAGAAAACAGGGTTCACAGCATTTGCTGATTCTGGGCGAACAAAACAGAGATGAGCTACGTTATCTTTAACCTTGTATGTCATGGTTTCTAATTCCATGCGATTCCTTTTTTCTAAAGTCTTTACTTGATAAGTAAGGTAACAGTTTCCAGTAATCTTAATTGCTCAAGATCAAATAGTAGAACTAGAAAAACGATTCGCACTTTTTATCGTGTTCAGGTGACTATTTACTAGTGAATTCATATCTTGTGAGAAGGTGTATCCTCCAGCGAGTACAAAAACGCAGGGAATTTGTTGGGCTGAGCAAGTTTCAAAAACAAGCTCATCACGCTCTTTTAGAATCCCATGACTTATCTTCGGATACGGGTCAGTTCCGGCGTTGTACAACACCAGATCATAAAAAGTATCAATCTTTGAAAGAATCTTCAGAACCTTTCCTCGGTAATTCTCATTATTGTCAGCGACGCTGATCATGTGATTCTCATCTTCGTCATAACCATCAAACATGTTTGTTGATAGATCGTATTGGCTCACACGATGGTCAATGCCGAGATCCCGAAGCATGTTGACGGTTCCTCCGCCACAGTGGGCATCAAAATCGAGGATCATGATATTCAAGTTCTTAAACGAGTTCGCTGCTACTGCGAGTCCGTTAACAGTACAGTACCCCGATCCACTACCAGTTCTGGCATGGTGCAACCCAGATGAGAGACTCCCCGCAATCTTCGGAGCGCTTGTGTCCGGGGATAGTACGGTTTTGCATGCTGCAAGCACACCGGCGGTTGAATTAACAGCCATTTCCCAAACACCTTCATCCCAGTTGAACCCGTTCGTTTCTGAGAGATATCCGGGATCACCGGTTTGTAATGCTTTCACATACTCTCTGCTATGAGCATTTAGGATTTGCTTCGTTGCTTCTTCAACCATACAAGCAGGGTCAACGAGCATTTCAGGGATGCGTTCCGCTATTTCAGCGCTTTTCCGCAATGTGTCGAAATCCGTAACTGGTGCCACGTATTTATCGTTATAAAAGATTGGCACTGTATTCATTTAGGCTCCTACCGGGGTTGTCCCAGTATTGGTTAGTAGATCAACGTGATTTGGCCCTGTATAACCTGATTTGCTAATTGATCTTGTTAGTTCCCGTGGCAAGTGCTGGGGCAGGAGAACACCTTCGCCGAAAACGTCAGTGTCGATTGGGATCAGCACGTCTAGGAGCTCGTAGTGGGTGAAACCGCGAAAATCTTCGATCCAATAGATGGTTTTTCCCTGATCCTGCAAACGTTCAGCTACAGGTTTACATACTGCGGCTTTCCATTGAACATTTCGAGTATTTAGGCCATCAGATATGACCGGAATATCGGATGGTAATCCGAGTAAGGGCGAGATGTATTTATTTGCTTTCTCCCTCCAGGTTGTCAACCAATATAAGTCTGTGGATCGGTAAATAGCTCTTACCAGTTTGCCCATGTAATCAGGTATCCAAACTGTGTATTTCCCTGCCCTGTGGGGTCTAACCTTTGACGACATCTGGAATTTGCCCCCTGTATACAGGTGGTTGAGGCTATTAATGACGCCATCAACGTCGAGAAAGACTGCGATTGAGGTATGCCCCTTATTTTTCATATGTGCTCCTTGAAGTAGGGCCGTTTCCACGGCGGTTTTTTCGATCTCGCACAGAGAGGAAGCGGAATGTTGAAAGCAGCACACCCCGAACCGCAGTCAGTAAGCAAACAAATGAGAAACACTCATCCCGCTACCTCTCTGTGCGAGAGTCATTAGTTATTTAACGGTTTTTTCGCCCGTATAAATAAGTTAACAAAGGGGTGTGACAATTTTTTCGTTGCTATTCGGATCCGGTTGTTTCAGCCCCTGTCGGGCGTTGTTTTCGGTATTCTTCCGGCGCGTCATCTGCTAGCCATACGGTTAGGTCCGCTTCTTCCCAGTCGTCAGGCCCGTACACGGTCCCAGGGAGTGGGGTCATGATATGAGTGTCACCACTAACCGTGTAAGTAGCAGCTTGTTTCTCCCATTCGATTAGTCTCTCATCTGGATCACCAGTCTCCTCCAGACCTCGAGTGGTATCGTAATTCCTTTGGAATTGGATCCAGTCTTCAACTGTTGTTGCCCAAATCATAATGACTTCATGGTTGTTGTTGATCACTTCCCACAGCCCTGTTGCCGTTATCCCATGGTCAGCCATGACGGAAGTACGTTCTGAAGCGACAAGGTTTAGGTATTCAATCTGAGCTCCTGGCCGTACCGATATGACTTCGTTCACGAACAATGTTCCTTTGATGCCACGTTCTGAGATTTGTTTCGTTGTTGGAGATTCGGGGATACCAGCACAAACTCTGTCGAATCCTCCAGTTCGCCATTGCGCGGCTTCATCCCACCAATCTCCATAAAAGGCTTTCCTTCTTTTTAGATTTAACCTGTCAAGGTTTCGCCCCCATCCATCCCATCCGTCCTCTCCGCAGTCCCAGATGTTGATGACCTGTGGCCATCTTCCTCCGCCAAATCCCAGCACATAAAAAGTTCCTTGAAGAGAGGTCATGTCTGGCATGTGTTGTGCCGGTTCCCGGTTGACCATTTCCATATAGTCATATTGTCCTTGACCGATGACATCTATTGTCTCGTGGACGAAAACGGATCTAGGCATTAGTTGTCGTCTGGGTTATGATGCTGTGTCATCGGCAGTAGGTAGTACCAGAAATAGAAGTTTGCACCTGCTTCTTTCATCTTGATTCGCGCTTGTTGGATGGTTTGTCCTGCTTGTGTGCGTTGCACGAACCAGCTTTCTGCACTTCTTGCATTTGGTGATGATTCATTTAAGGAGATGGAGGCTTCCTCATAGAAGTTCCGTATATCTGCAGCGATTTTTGTTGGATCTCCGGGGATTCCTACTTCTTCCCATGGTTCTCCTTCAGCGACACGTGCGAAGAGGTCAAGCATGTCAGGGACTTGTTCAGCGGTGATGACTTTCCCGACGGTGGTTCGGCCATATTTCTCATTAGTTCTTCTCCATGCGGGGAGCAGACCGAGAGCTTCCGCAGCTGCAGGATTTCGGTCGCTGGTATCAGAAGGGGGAATAGTGCAGGTGAGAGGGATATCGGCTTCATCGTTTATTTCGATCGGGTAATCGACGAGTACGGGCCCTGACGGGGTATTCAATAGATCAAAGGCAGCGGAAATAACTGCTCGTTGGAATTCGGGGTCGTTGGGTTTCCCTAACGGTCTTCCCAGTGGGAATTCACAATGGAGAGCTCTAGGTGGCATCGTCGTTTCAGTTTGTTCACGAATACTTGACAGAGCGACTGTCGCGAAACCTTGTTGTTCGAATACCGATGCGAGCGTACCCACGGTACGCGTACACAGCGGTCAGACAGGAGTAAGAAGAATAGTATCAACATTGTCGTCTCGAAGTACTTGCGCCGCTGCTGGACCTGAATCCATACGTATAGTTTCTAAGGTGTGGTCTGGTTGGGCGCCCATGAACGAAACATGTGTTTCAGCTACGGAACCGATAATCCCTTGCTCAGCCATTTCTTCTAATCGGTCTATAGGGAACGCAATGTTCTTATCAACGATCCAGCCGGTTCTATCGAAATTCGGGCTGTAATGTGCGAGCGTCAGGGTATCGGATCCCTTCGGGATGATTTTGAATCCTTGATCAGCGGCGTTCCAGTCAGCGTTCCCATCCACGGTGAGTCCAGCCGTGGTAACGATCGCGACACGGCTTTCAGAAAGTGGTTTCGGGTCTGTCCAGGGGACTTCATCAAATGTAAAGCCTTCAAGGTTGCCGAGCATCTTTCGTACTTGTTGATCTGACATGGTGCTTATACTAGACCTGACGTCTCTTGCTTACAAAGAAAACCCTTTTTCTTAGATAATCCTTAACTTTCCTTCACCTAACACTGGTCAGTTAGAAGTTCCTCTTTGCTTTAAACGATAGTTTTGTTAATTAGCTGTATCCGTTCGGGATCTACTTTGTAGGTTCGGTCGTAGGTTAGTAACCCGTTTATTTCGGATTCGACGTCAGTGGTTTGTGTGTAGATCGCTCCGGCAAGCCCTTTAGGAACCAACTGGGCGATCACATTCATTACCGCCGAGTAGGAGTCAAATAGATCATTGTCTGTTTCTGCTTTTGTATACCCCCAGCCTTTCTCTAATAAGGTATGTCCTGCGACGTGCAGGCTTATCCCACCGAATTCTCCGTATACAGTCGCCCGGCCTTGCTCATTGCCAGGGAATTCTTCAGGATGCTCATAGAGATGATGGTCCCGAATGTGCCCAGTTCCCGTATCTGTCCAACCACTCGGCCCATCAACTAGTCGTGTCGGATCTAATTCCATCACGTGGGAAAGAGTTGCATCTGTTTGATGTTGGCCCCATGCTTCGTTGAACGGGACCCAAACCACGATGCAGGGAAAAGGCCGGAGTGAAAAAATCAAAGAGTCCAACTCCTTACGGAAACCATCGGGATCTTTCGCTGGGCTGATCTGGTTCCAATCCATTTCCTCGGGTTTAACTCCTTCTTGTAATTGCTTCCCGAACGCAGTCATGTTGAATGCTGTGCTTGGCATATCCTGCCAGACAAGAACGCCGAGACGATCTGCATGCCAGTACCATCGTGCTGGCTCAACTTTCACGTGTTTCCGGATCGTATTGAACCCCATTGCTAATGTTGCCTCAATATCGAAAGCTAGAGCCTCATCGGTTGGGGCGGTATACAGGCCATCCGGCCACCAACCCTGATCAAGAAGCCCTAAATGGAAAATCGGTGACCCATTCAGGCAAAGCCGCATGTCACCGGCCGCATCTGGTTCACACGTAACCTCTCTCGCCCCAAAGTAGCTTTCGACCGAATCAAGAATTGAACCCTCTGGTCCGATCATGTCTATAGAAAGTGAATATAAGAATGGGTCATTAGGGCACCACGGCCGGATATCATCAAACTCCAAAGGGATGCGGGCATTCCCATTATGAACAAGCGCAGTTCCTTCAGCTACAACGTTGTCACCATTCCGGGCATAAACGCGTATCTGAGATCCGGACTTCTCCTGTGTCATTTCACAATTCACGATTACTGACGATGTGGAAAGGTTCGTTTCCGTGTAGATGGTCTCAATACACGATTCGGGGATAGGTTCAAGCCAAACGGTTTGCCAGATACCCGCTACCGCCGTGTATTGAATAGCGAATGGGTTGAGGGTCTGCTTCCCCAGAGGTTGTACACCTGTGTCGGTAGGATCGGTGACCGAAACAACCAGTTTCTGCATAGGGGCGTCGGACAAAGCCTCAGTTATGTCAACGTGAAACGCGTCAAAACCTCCTTCATGGTTTCCAACAGCGATATCGTTCACCCAGATTTCGCAAGCCCAGTCAACAGCTCCGAAATGCAGGCGTAGCCTATCTTGCAATGGTGAAAATGGAGTAGAGAAAAACGTCTGCAAAGTCAGAACCTCATCAGGTTGTAAGACATGATCAAATCCACTCAACGCTGATCCGATCGGGAAAGGCACGATAATTGAAGCAGAAAAATCGGGTTCCGTTCCAGGTTTATGTACTGACGCCTCCCATTTGCCATTAAGATTATGCCATTGCGGTCGAACCAATTGGGGCCTCGGGTACTCAGGGAGAGGATTATCGGCATCAACCGCATTCGCCCAACGGGAACGTAAATTCACGTCCACAAAACTACTACACACAATCTGTGGAGAAACATTTCAGTGCTTCGGCAAAGTCACGATATAAGAGTTGTTTTTTCTGTGGTTACACTGTGTCTGTGGAATTCCGAAAATTAACAACAGTAATTGTCTGCTTGTGCCTTTTCTTTACCGGATTATCTTGCTCGTCAAGTGATTCAAAAGAAGACCAAGAATCTGTAGGCGATTCGGAACCGGCAGTTGCCCAACGTGAAGAGGTAACGGAACCATCCGAAGAACCCGAAACCAGCGAACAAGATCAAGAAGCAATAGAGGAAGACCCAGAAGAAGAGTCCGTTGAAGAAAATGATGATGATCCCGAAGAGGTCGACGGTCCAAACTATGAAAACGGAAAATCTTCGTATCTCTTTGACCAGAATCAATTACATACCTTCGAACTGAAATTGTCTGAACAGAACCTCGCCTACCTTGATCAAGCACCGGGACTTGAGGAATACGTGCCGGGAACCTTGACATTTGAAGGCGAAACGTTACCCGTCGGGATTCGCTATAAAGGATCTGTTGGCGCTTGGGTCGGTTGCCTATCCGGTAGCTTCTTCGAAGCCGAAGGGGAAAAGACATGCACAAAACTATCTATGAAAGTGAAGATCAACTGGGAAGACTCAGACGACACGTTCTTCGAAGTTAAGAAACTCCAATTTCATTCACAGAATCTTGATCCGACAAAGATGCATGAACGCCTCGGATACTGGTTGTTCCGAGAAATGGGTGTACCAGCTCCACGCTCCGTGCATGCACGACTCATCATCAACGGGGAATATAACGGAATCTTCGCATTAACTGAGCAAATCGACGGCAGATTTACCCGGAAGAACTTTGCGGATGGAACCGGCAACCTATACAAGGAAATCTGGCCTGTTACGACAGAAGGCGAACCGAAACTATGGGACGAAGAGTACCAGTATGCGTTAAAGACAAACGAGGATGAGGATGCCAAATTTGACATCATTCAAGATTTTGTTCAATCAATAGTAAACGCGGATAAAGATGACCGCTCAGAAGTGATGAAACAATGGATGGATATCGAAGAAGTTATCGCGTATGCAGTTGTGGATCGAGCCATTGCGAACGATGATGGGGTCTTCCACTGGTACTGCGACGTAACAGATATCGCGTACCGTCTTGAAGGACAAGCCCCGCAAACAGCAGAAGAGAGTTTTGGGTGTAATCCCCACAACTTCTACTGGTATGAAGATCCGACAGCAAGAACCGTGCATTTGATTCCATGGGACCTTGATAATTCCTTCTCAGAGATTCAGTACCAGAGCAATCCCGTAACTCCTATCAAGGACAAATGGGGGGAAATAACGAACGACTGCCTTCCATTCGCATACGGGGGGTGGGGGCTTGCCCAAAAGTCCGCGGCGTGCGATCCGATAATAGGAACATGGACAGAATTCGAAGAACTACATAGAGAGTTAAGCCGTGAGTTCCTGCTTGGCCCATTCGCTCAGGAAACCGTTGAAGACCTCCTCAACACATGGGCAGGTCAAATCAAAGATTCAGTAATTGAAGCATCGGAAACACATGACGATCAACCCAACCTCCAGTCATGGTTATCGGCCATTGAGCGACTCAAAAATGATCTTGAATTCGCACGTGGTCAAATCAGTGATAGAACCACGCAATAAGGCAAAAACGATTGGCATAACAAGCAGATACACTCATCGTTGAGAGAAGAAGGGAGAAGGTATGTCTGACGGATTATTGGTGCTTTTCGATGCGATAGCGGTACTGATCATGGTTTTCTTCCTGTATTTCCCCCGTCACGGTCGCAAAGACATGATTGTTGCGTTGTTCGGGATAAATATCGGTGTGCTCGGGGTTTCTTTCACACTCGCTGATGCTGCGGTCAGCGCCGGGCTCGGACTGGGGCTTTTCGGGGTCTTATCAATTATTAGGCTTCGATCAAATGAACTGGGCCAGCAGGAAATCGCCTACTACTTCTGCGCGCTCGCTCTTGGACTAGTCGGCGGTGTAAATGTAGATTCGTGGGTTTCACCTGTTCTCATGGGATCAATCCTTATCGCCCTGTTCATCGGTGATCATCCAAGGCTATTTGGGCAAAGCAAGCATCAGATAATGCGGTTAGATAACGCATATGCCGATGAAACACAATTACGGGCAGATCTGGAAGCAATGCTGAATGGGAAAATACGCCGTATGCAGATTCAACGTGTTGACCTTGTAAATAACAGCACCGTCGTTGATGTTCGTTACACCAGCAATACGGAAACCCCTTCAGATGCCTGATAGGGAATTCCTTCCCGTGCAACAATCCGAAATTGTGACATCGCGGCTTCCGCCAATCAGTCTTGAAGAAATGAATACATTCGCAGCGTTACAAACACGCGTAGATCGTAAATACATCGTGACCAACGGGACCTGTAACGAATTAATTGACGGCGTCAATATCGACGGGCAGGTCCTAGAAATCGATGAGAACAGAAGCACAATCTACCAGTCAATATATTTTGACACCCCTGAACTAAAGCTCTACAAAGACGCTGCTTACAAAAGAAGGCCTCGGTTCAAAGCACGGACCCGTTTTTATCAACAGACGGAAACCGCCATGCTCGAAGTTAAAAGCAAAGATGGACGAGGAAAAACAATCAAAGAGCGCACCCCGTATGACGTTGACCACCTTCACGAATTGACAGTTGAGGGGAAGGCCTTCATTGATAATTTGGTGGGAGAGCAAGGGATCTCTGCTGATCTTCGCCCAACGCTCACATCACGGTATCAACGCGCCACGATTGTTGATCGAGAAACCCGAACACGAATAACATGTGACGAATTCTTGACATGTACCGATTGGGAACAACAGACTCTTTCTCTCACGATGTGTATTTTGGAAACAAAATCGTCTGGTCAACCAAGCCCATTTGATAAATGGTTATGGGAGCACGGGCACAGGCCGGTGAGGATCAGTAAATATTGTACGGCGCTGGCAGTTCTCCACCCCGTCCTTCCGTCAAACAAGTGGCATAAAACAATAAAGAAATACTTCTAGCGCATCGAATTGACTCTCTTGTGAAAAATCATTGTGCGCATAGGAAAAATCTTTCACTGTGCGCTACATTTTTACAATTCCCAAATACAAAGGAATTGATATGGATCTAGGACTAACAGGAAAAAAAGCGCTTGTTACCGGAGCGACGAAAGGGCTTGGAAGAGCCATAGCGGAAACACTATTAGCCGAAGGCTGTTCAGTAGCGATTTGCGCCAGAGATGCTGAAGGAGTTGAAGCGGCTGTAACTGAACTCAGTGAAATAGGGCAGGCATGTGGATCAGCGGTTGACGCTGGGGATATGGAGTCATTAACAGGGTGGATTAACGCTTCAGCCGAGGAATTAGGAGGAATAGATATTTATGTGCACAACACATCAGGGAAGCCACAACGCAAACTCGAAGGATGGATAAATAACTTCAACATTGACCTCATGTCACTTGTAGGCGGGGTTGGTGCAGCACAGGAGGCGCTGGCTGATGGAGGGGGCTCCCTTGTCAGCATCGGAACGACGGCTTCCGCTGAACATTTCGCTTCAGGGTCCGGAAGTTACAGCGCATTCAAAGCTGCGGTGACGAACTGGACTCTAGGACAGGCCCAAGTGCTTGGAGCGCAAGGTATCCGCTGCAACGTGGTATCGCCTGGCCCGATCATGGTTGAAGGAGGAGATTGGGACGGAATAAAACAAGGCATGCCAGAGTTCTATGAAGCTACCCAGAAAACGCATCCTGGGAGAGATCTAGGTTTACCGGAAGATGTCGCTAATGCTGTTGCGTTTCTTGCCGGAGATGCAGCTAAGCACATCAATGGTGTGAACCTAACCGTAGATGGCGGTTTCCTTAAACGAGTGAACTACTAAAGCAAAACGGCACAAAAATTCCTAATGGACTTCTGAAGAGACGAATTGTAGAAACAGTCGGATAGAGTTATCGTCTTCGGGGCTGTAGCTCAGTTGGCTAGAGCACCTGCTTTGCAAGCAGGGGGTCGCGGGTTCGATTCCCGCCAGCTCCACACATGAAAGTAACGAGGTTAAATAATTTCTTTGGTGTAGAAATTCATGGAATTAATGTAGCGAAGCTTACTGCCGGGAATCTCGATGACATAAAGCAACTATGGCTTACACACAAAGTCTTAGTTCTCCGGAATCAAGTATTGACTCCGGAAGAACATGTAGATTTCTCCAGAAATTTTGGTGATCTCGAGGTTCACCCCCATGCAGTGAAACGAACGGATTTTCCAGAGGTACTAATCCTCGAAGCGGGTGGTCCAGATGGAAAGAAGACTTACGTGGCAACTGATTGGCACTCGGATGTGACCTTTAGAGAAAAACCGCCAATGGGATCCATTCTCAGAGGGGTAGTAATTCCGCGAGTCGGCGGGGATACTTGCTTCGCTGACGCGACTGTTGCATTTGACCGTTTGGATATAGAGACGAAAAGAAAAGTAGTGGCGTTATCCGCTACTCATGATTGGTATACGGAAAATAACCCTTCCTCACATAAAAATGAAGATGATAAAGATAGGGAGAAATACCCTCTTGTTAGTCACCCAATAATACGGACGCACCCTGAGACAAACAAAAAAGCGATCTATACCAATAACTTTTTTACATCACACATTAACGGTATCGGTGAAGAAGAAAGCAAGTACCTGCTACGCAAATTAGCAGGGGCGATTCGGGATCCAAGTATTCAAATTCGGGTTAGATGGGATGAAACGACTGTAGTTATGTGGGATAACAGATGCGTGCAACATACAGGAACAGATGATTTCCTTCCAGCACATCGCAGGATGGAAAGAACGACGATTATCGGAGATCGTCCACGTTGACCCTAAGCCCTTGAAAGAACTTTAGGATTCCCTTCAGTCCAATCAAGCATTAATTTTCTCTCACAGATACGCCATTCGCCGTCCATCCGAATCAACGTATCTACATAGCGCCCAGCCATAATGTAGTTATTACCACCTTCGGTTCCATGAAGGGTATGTTGTGCATGGAGATAGCAACTACATGTCGCGTTATTTCCGTCAATCACTACCTGATGATTCGAAATAAGGTGTTGAGACGCAGATAAGCCGCCAAGAGTCCGATCAATTTTGCTAATAATCTCATCAATGCCGTTGTAACTTTTAATGTCAATGATGAACGCTGCATCTTCAGTAAAGACCTCTCTGAGTTTTTCTCGAGGGCCGCGATCAATAATCCACGTGTATGCAATGGTCAAATCTACGATTTTCTGCCGATCTACCAAATAATCACTTTCCGTTTCCATCATTTAGTCCTTTACTGTCCGGCAGATAACCATCTTAAATGAAAGTATTAAAAGTCCTAAAATTACTGAAACACATAGCCACCAATAACCGTATACTCATGCACAACAGACATGACCCTGCCGGAAGCTAACAACATGTTCAAAATAGTGATAATGGCGTGATGAGTCTAGCTGTTAGTGTCGGGTTGTGGATCACCCCATTCCAATGCACCTAACGCCAAAGCCCTTATTACGGGGATGGTCACACATGCTGGCATTAGCCGCTTCCGTAGTTCTTTGCCCTATTCTGATCAGCTTCTCTCCTCAAGCACGAATGTTCGCCACTCTATATTCCATAGCAGTGATAGGACTCTTTGCTGTTAGCTCCTGCTATCACGGTTTTTCATGGGATGCTTCGTCACATGATCTATTAAGACGATGTGATCACGCAATGATATTTATCACGATCGCAGTAACATACACCCCTATCTCATGGCTTTTGCTTCCACGCTCGGCGGCGATAACAGTTCTGATTGCGGTTTGGTTGGGAGCGATCCTTGGAGTGCTGGTAATGATTTTTTGGTCAACCGCCCCTCAAATTGTTCTTGTTCCGCTTTTCATAATCGTTGGGTGGTCTGCACTGCTCGTAATTGATGAATTTTTTACTATTTTGAGCACAACCGGATTTACTTTCCTGCTCCTCGGAGGAGCGTTTCACACAATCGGAGCTGTTATTTATGGTTTGAGGAGACCCGACCCCTGGCCAGACACATTTGGCTTCCATGAGATATTCCATATTTTCGTCGTCTGTGGAATCGCTGCGCACTATGGCGTAATTGCATTTATCGCTCTTCCCTCCGCATAAATTTTATGGACAATGAAGGGTTACAGTTAGTATTTAACTGTGGAAGAACAGCAGAGAATCAGTACACCGACTGGTATAGCTCGAGTAATTGGTGGTTTGATTGCACATTCAGAGGCATGGGGAAAAATCTGGTTTGGTTTGTTCTTCTGGGGCGCCGTTCTTTTCGCTATTAGCCAGAGAGTATGGCCCGATACAAATAACACAGCACTACTCGCCGGATCACTTCTGATTGGTCTTGCTAGTGGTGTTGCCGCCCACATACGGGGGTACTGGTTGTGACTATTGAACAAACCAGTATGGATTTAACTCCTAAAG
>MDTE01068876.1_pt1 | contig 21570 bp, 17 predicted proteins | sample 811231 | NCBI WGS metagenome assembly MDTE01 (sample SAMN05326651, study PRJNA326480) | marine metagenome | isolation source: seawater | place: Indian Ocean: Red Sea | collected 2010
AAATGGGCTGGCAAGCGTTTACCAAGTGAAGCCGAATGGGAATATAGCGCAAGAGGTGGGTTACTTGGAAAACGATTTTCTCATGGTGATGAACTAAAACACACAGACGCAAACTTCAAAGGTAAAGGTGGTACAGATATCTGGGAGACTCCGTCACCAGTGGCAAGTTTTGAACCCAATAGTTATGGGTTATTTGATGTAATGGGAAATGTGTGGGAATGGTGTCAAGATTTATATGATGAAAACTATTATCTAGTCTCAGAAATCGAAAACCCTAAGGGGCCAGAATCAACCAAAACCGAAAGAAGAGTGATTAGAGGAGGAAGTTGGATGAGTTTCAAACACTTCCTGAGAGTTGCATTAAGAAATTACCAAAACCCAGAAATGAAAAACAACTACACAGGTTTTAGATGCGTAGCTGACTTAAACTGATTGATGGATACAAGCCAAAGATGAAATATAAAAAGTTCATTTGGGTTTTTGTTGCTTTTATCGGATTATCTTGTGATAGAGTTCAAACAGATATCGGACTTAACAAAGCAGCACACACTGGTAATATACAGAAAGTGATTAAACTTTTAAGCTCTGGATCTAACGTTAATGGAAAAGGTTGGGATGGTGAAACAGCACTCCATAACGCTTCGTCTGCGGGACACCTAGAAATCGTACAATTACTATTAGTGAACAACGCTCAGGCAAACCCAATTTGTTGGGGGAAAACACCTGTTGATAGAGCCAAAAACCCAGAAATCGAGAATCTATTACGCCAATATGGGGGTAAAACTGCCGACGAATTAAAAGCTACGCAAAATGAAGCGAAATAGCTCTGAAAATATTTAGTACCCAGACTAATTAATCTTCAGCATATATTCTCGTAGCGGAACTGTTGTCGTCTCCCGTCTAGTATAACCAACTATTTTCATGCTAAGCCTACGGAATCTCTTCCCAGTTCTTAGATAAAAAAAGTTGATAAATTCGTTATTGATTAGCTAATTGACTATTATACAAACAGAGGCTCTAACCCAAAACAAGAGACAGATAAAGCGAATTGAAATATTTATCTTACACGAGAAGGTGATGAAAAAGTGGGCTAATAAAACGCTCTTTTTTGTACCTATGGTCAATTTTTAGCTGAATAAGATGGTAATGCTGACTTCTATAAGGTGGGCTAAACACCTTTGGCTCACTCTATCTTTATGCCGGCTTAATCTCTAACATGCTGATTTTTTAAAATAAATAGCCGATACTAACACCGGTGTAAACTGTAAACCCTTCATCAATCGACTGGTATATTGAGCTTAGCGTCAGACGAACTAAAAAGCCCCTATTTTTAATATTCTGATAACGATAACCAATCAGGCCATTTAACAGTGCTCCGTTTTTTTCATTTTCAAATTGGCTCTCTCTATGAAAATACTTAATTACAAATCCAGCTCCTAATTCAAGATTATGTCCTTTCCGACCAATTAATTTCCCAATCGTTACTGGCACTAAAGATGCCTCTTGGTTATCTGAAAACTTATCACCGAAATTCACTGATTGTTCAGCGTTAATATAGCCCAAACCAACTCGAATAGGGATATCATTTCGAAAAAGAAATTCGTAATTAACGGAAGAATTTAAAGCAGTACCCGCATACTCAAAATAAACGGCATTTTTAGCTGAACTAATATTGGTCTTTCCAAATAAAGTCGTAACGCATATCAAAAAAACTATAATTGGGTTCTTCATATTTAACAACATCCTCCACTAGCCACTTCAGAAAGAGTAAACCATAAATGTAAGTGAAACTAAATACCCGTATTAGCAAGATCTACCAGTTGGCATAAGCATCCATCTCATTTATTAAATTTGACTACTCTCTGCTTCCTGAAAGGACTCTTCTAAAATAGCAATGCCTTCACAGAATATTTCGTTTATTTTCATCAGTAAATCGAACAGACTTTTAGTTAAGTATTCTCATACCGTAGCAATATACCAAACTGACTTTTCTAACTTCTGATAATCATTCAGGTCTCGTCCTACATAGGGCTCAAATTTATTTAGCCAGAAATGACAATTCGTTTTTAGAACATCAATACGCAAATATAACCAGTTTATACTTTTTACACTAAATCCGGTTTACCTGTAAGTTCCTTAAGATAAAGACAAAACCCATAATCAATCTATGCGCGACTGCTTGGACAGAGTCTTTCAACGGAATTTTGTTCATATTCTGACTTGGGTTCGATTTTGAAATTTCACACTGGTTTAGAGATTAGATCCTTTGAAGAAAAAACATCTAAATTTTAGATTGTCAATCAAATTCTTTTTAAAATTTCCCCTAACTTTTGTTTTCCGGTAATTCACTCCAGAAATTGTAATCTAATCTGTGATGACTTTCCATTTCATATTCACGATTACTTTAAGAAATCCTTATTGGTATTCATGGTTTCACATTCCATTTAAATAGGAATATTTCCCCTTAGTTTCACATAAATCAAACCTAAAATAACACTGATTGATTAGGTTGTTATGACAAATTCATTCATCAGACTTCTATTGAGGGATAAGGCACAGCAGTATCTAGCCACGATACTTTTTTCTCATGTCAAAATGGGACAAAATCCCGACTTTCGGCTTATTAGTATTTATTGCCGCATTTCAATCTTTTATTGATGATAGCCACGACTCTATTGGGCACAACAGATATGTATGACGAGCAAAATTTTTGCCTAGCCTTCAATTCGATGCTAACATTATTGGCAACGAGGCTTATCTATCAATTTTTTATGAATGGGTTCTTCTAACTAAGTAAGGTTACCCCCCAGAATAAGTCCGATCACACCTAGAGTTGAAACTAATAACTAGTTAGTAAGAGGAGAGATTTGAAGCTTCAAGAACAGCCAACGTTTTTATTTCTAAAGACTAGCCAATTCAAGGTTTTCTTTATCCTTCATGTAATCGTATCCATGTCGCTCTTTTCATCTTGCCGCTTATCAGAATTTACATCAATATTATTTGCTGCTCAGGCATGGAGTCAAAATTATGCCCTGATAGAAGGTGTTACTTGTTCCGCTCGGGAAATGATTGATGGTGATATAAAAACAGTTGGTAGTTCTGGGCACCAAATTAGGATTAACTTACCCGAGCGAAAGACTGTTCACCGACTGGTCTTTCGGCAAACTAATATTCAGAACTTGACACTTTATATCGACAGAAATAATGATGATGAGAATGATTGGATGAAATGGGAGCAAATCGATAGCAATCGAGAATCTACCTTCGAAATTCGTAAAGTCTTCAACGCTCAAAGAATCCGAATTCTAATCGGTGCAACTTCGGACGATCAAAGAATTGCCGAGAAATTCACTCACTCTAGAGTTGGTATACACAGACAGACGGTTAAGAGAGGGGCACCATTTGTCCATGAAATTGAATTATATGGTTTTGAGGTTAAAGATTCGCCCCCGGTAGAAACCCAAGCAGAAAAAGATGAACTCTTTTAAATATCTCGTTATATACAAAATCTGGTAGTAACAACTATAATTCATTAAAAACAAATTACATATCCGTTCTCTATCAAATATTTTTTTTTCGTATTTGGAACTTAATTAACAATACTATCCCAAATAGGTAGATGAGTGGTAATCCCATATAGAAACTAGGAGTATAGGGAAAAATGTTGTTGGCTGACCCAATTTCAAAACTTTAGTTACCCAAAATGCCTTGTCTTACCAGTTGGAGACTGGAAATGGATATTTCATAACCCCAGTGAGATGAAAAATAATAAATCTTCTAACACAGGACATAACCACATGGACCACAAAGTTATCACCCAATGTTGACAGCAAATGGAAGTAAAACCAATGGCAGATAACAGCATAAATGACCAATAAAAATACATGTTGGGAAAATATGTTGAAATTTTGAGCCCCCATCATAGTTAGGACTATGAAAGAAAAAACATTCCAAAATACTGTCTATAATTGAGTATATCGCGATGCCCAGTAAGGCCGATATTGACAAAGCAATAATATCTCCTCTAGTCATTCCTACCTGAACTCCATATTACTTAATTGAATTAATCTGTGAATAATATTTCATTTATTTACAATTGATTCCGTCCAGTAGTTCACCAATTAAATCTTGATTGCACAGCCCTTCGGTAAGATATTCAAAGGTTTTCTGCTTTTTGTAGATATCAATAGAAATATTACTGTATAAACCGCCATTACATTTCTGTCTTTCTGGCTGTAGAGTGATTAATATTTTTCTATTCTACATCTGAGTAAACCTTCAACAGATATTAGCGAAAATGTGATACGCAGCAAAGTTTCTTGGCTCGCATCACATTTTCGCTTAAAATTGACAAAACATCCAAGATTCATAAGATCAGGCTAATTCAGAATCAGCCCATTTAGAATAATTAGAGCCGAAAATGCCTAATACAACTCTACAACACGAGAAAGTGTTTTGTGAAAATTGTGGCAAGGAACCTATTGCAATAAGTAAAAAGTATTGTCCTAATTGCAGCGAGAAAGATTTTGTCCCTCCTCAGAATGAGCTTCTAGAATGGACAAACACCCCACCGGGGTTCTAATGATATGTAGAGCATGTCGTCTATATAAGCTTGGCTATGAGAAGAAAAGTCTTGTAAATATTGTGCCGAACCTGAACTCAGAAAGTCATTTGTAGAATACAACTCATGCACAAGACTACCGAATGGTTCAGAGAGAACTCTACAATCTCCAGATATTGATTTTTTTTTAATCTTATACGGCTACGAAAAGTCGACCTGATAATAAGATTAAATTTAGGCACATTTTGCTTGGTTTTATTGTTATTATTTTGACTTTATGGGTGCTATTTAGCAGATTGAATTGATGGCCTCTGTCCTCTAGAACACAAATTAATACCACGAGCAAGACCATTACACATGCCATTGCAGATTTTCAGGCTCTCTCTCAAATATACTAAAGGAGACTTATAAAATCTCAAGTCCGGTAGTACCTATTCCTCAAAGTCTCAAAATCTAGTTTGAATTTAGATTTCTATGAATACAAATAAATGAATAAAGAAATATTACGACTAGCTATCCCAAATATCATAAGCAACATATCCGTACCAGTTCTATCGGCAGTTGATGTGGCATTGATGGGACATCTAGCATCAACGCAGGAATTAGGTGCCATTGCTGTCGGGGCTACGATTTTTAATGTTTTATATTGGGGATTTGGTTTTCTTAGAATGAGCACTACGGGAATGACGGCGCAAGTTTCTGGAGCTAAAAAGCAAAGTCAATCCATTGCCATGTTAGAAATGGCTTCAAAAGTAGCTTTGGTAAGTGGCTTTCTCCTAATTTTGCTACAACCAGTTATCTCGGTGGTCAGTTTTCGATTGATAGAAGCCAGCAACGAAGTGGAGTATCTAGCTAAGCAGTATTTTGGCATCCGTATTTTAGCTGCTCCCGCAACTTTGATGCTTTACTGCTTTCACGGCTGGTTCTTGGGTATGCAGAATGCCCGTATCCCCATGTTTTTAGTAATCATTACGAATGTATCTAATATCATACTCAACTTAGTACTAGTTATGGGCTTAGGAATGAAAGTAGATGGCGTTGCCTTGGGTACAGTAATTTCACAGTATATTGGATTAATAGTGGCAATAATTTTATTCTGGTATCACTATCGTCATCTATGGCAGTATCGCAGTTCTCATCGAGTACTTTGGCGGCGTTTTTTTTCCATCAGTGGAGATATTGTCATTCGTACCCTTAGCTTGGTTCTTTGTCACGCTTTTTTCACTTCCAAATCCGCGTCTCTTGGCGACCAGATTTTAGCTGTCAATACCTTGCTACTACAATTTATTTCTCTCTTGGCCTTTGCCGTTGATGGCTTTGCCTTTGCTGCCGAATGCCTAATAGGCAAATATAAGGGGCAGGCCAATCAATCGCAACTTAATCGAGCTATTCACTACACGTTTCTTTGGGGCTACGCTTTTGGCTTATTTTTCAGTTTCGTTTTCTGGTTGACTGGCACACAAATTCTATATTTGTTTACTGATCAACCAAACTTGATCCAACAAGCCAGTCAGTACTTTATTTGGGTTATTATCGCTCCGATTCTTAACGTTGCGGCTTACGTTTGGGATGGGATTTACCTGGGAGCTTCCGCGTCACAGCCAATGAGAAATGCCATGATTTTTTCGGCTGTTGTAATATTTTTTCCTACTTATTACTTATTAATTCGATTCGGTAATCATGGCCTTTGGACAGCCCTAATGCTTTTTACATTGTCTCGTGGTCTGACGTTAACTCTCCTAGCTAGGAAACATATACTTGGTCATTTCACCTGAGAATCAATAAATTGACTCTTCCCCTCTGAAGAAAACCTCAACGCCTCGATCTTTCAGTTCCCCGCCAAGCTAATTTTTTCGATTCGTGCACATACATCTCAATTGAATTGAATTCGTTCTTCTTTTACTCAGTAAAAATGTAGTCTTTATCCATTAAAACAAAGAGAAGAAGCATTATGTACGACAAGAGAAGAGTTATAGAATGGTTTAGTTAGTGTGAAAGAAAGGACTAGATATCCCCTCAAAGAAGAGTTTTCTGCGAGGAGACATCTAGTCCTTTCTGGCTTGGGAGAAGCATGTTAATTTGTGATTATTGACATTAATTAGTGTAAGGATAAATGCAATCCTAAAACTTGAGATATGGATGAAATCAATAGGCTATATATTCATTAACTAATAGATTGAGTCAAGTCCAATACTGGTTCATCCCTAATTTTAACTGGATCTATTTTGTAGTGGTTAGAATTCTCTCTGACATCAACTAAATTATTAAAGATTTTAGTAAATAGAATACAAAACTTGACATTTTTCACTTAACTAAATCAAATTATGGTTCTGATGTTATGTGAAAAATCACGATTACGATTCGTCGAATTGGCACTTAAAGTCTTTCCTGACTCAGTTGTCGTTTCAGCTCTTTGCGTAATCGCTTATCCCGAGTGCGAGTCGTTTCCCACCATCTGACTTCAGGATGAATAAATCGAATTTGTCGGTAGGTTTGCCCGTGAATTTGAAGTTGCTCGATCCAACCTCGAAACTCGTAGACACCGACTAGTTCATCGGTCTGAACGTTGTAATAGCTATTGGTCACACTATCCAAAGTAATTTGAATTGGTTTAGTTGTAATAACAGTAGTAAAAATCTGTACATCAATGGTGTGTTGATCGATCGGAATACTTTTCCTAGACTTAGGCTCAATTGTAATGATATTCAGATTTCCAGTTACGGAATTATGGTTTAATTCTAGATGTATTCGAGGGCTAATTTTGATTCGTGTCCCATCAAGTGGCGATGGTTTGTCACAAGCGACTAAAGAGATGACGATCAAGCAAATTGAGAATGAGCGCTTCATCATTTTATACGTCGCCTTAAACAGAAATTAAAGCTTGAAATTTGAATTCTAATAGCTTGGTATTGTTAGAATAGTTTTTTGAATTAATCTCAGGATTTCTAAGATAGTATTACCAAACACTTGATCAATCTCAAATCCCTCGTTACCAATAGACATAAAATTTCGAATACTGCGTTAGGAAGGCACATAAATCAGTGAACTAATAACAAGTACGACCCAAATCCAGCTACTTAAATAAAAAGGTCAAAATATGTTATTAAAAAACATTTGAATGCTTGAAGGAAAACTCTCCAATGGAAACTGGTAACAAGCAGAAGGTCGAGAAATAGGGTACACATTATGCTTATTATGCAAACTGGCGGAATGGTCTTTTTTGATTATTGAACAGGTCTATTCTATTATTTGTCATGACTAGATGAAATACCGCTCTGGATAGCCATGTGTGAATCGCAAAATCCTTCCGCTTTCTGCTTCAATTCTTTTAGTCATCTACTCAACATCAAGGAATTGATCTGCTTTTTTCTTGCAGAGATACAATTGTAATCATCCAATATCTTGATCTTTATACTGAAGTTGATAGAGTCGATAGTACAAGCCACGCTGATTGATCAATTCGTTATGAGTCCCGATTTCTCTCAGCTTCCCTCGGTGCATGACCAAAATTTTGTCAGCGTTTTGGATAGTTGATAAACGATGAGCAATGGCAATCGTTGTTCTTCCTTTCATTAATCGACTCAGTGCATCCTGAATTAATCGCTCGGTTTCAGTATCAACACTAGATGTAGCTTCATCCAAGATTAAAATAGATGGATCGTGAGCCAATGCACGGGCAAACGAAACCAATTGTTTTTGACCAACAGACAAGCCACTACCTGCTTCTTTAATCTCGGTCTGATAGGTATGAGCCATCTTGGAAACAAAGTGATCTAAATGAACCTCTTTGGCTGACTTAATGGCTTGTTGTGTAGAAATCTGAGGGTGCTTGAGATGTATATTATCTTCGATTTTTCCACTAAAAAGGAAAATATCTTGTTGAATAAGACCGATTTGCTGACGTAGCTCAGGCAGTGGAATTGACCGAATATCTTTTCCATTAAGCAAAATCCGCCCTTGGTCAATATCGTAAAAACGACATAATAGATTGATAATTGAGGTCTTTCCTGCACCTGTAGCACCAACAATTGCCACCTTTTCACCAGCCTTGATTTCAAAAGAAATATCTCGTAAAACTGGATCACCTTCGTTATATGCAAACCAAACATGGTCAAATTCAATAACACCTTCATGATCTTTTTTCCCACTTGGAAGGTTTTGAGCTTGTTGCACATCGATTTTGGGTTTTGTATCTAGTAAATCAAAGACCCGTTCAGAAGAGGCCATCGCGTTTTGAAAAATTGTGTATTTTTCACTTAACTCCCTGATTGGCCAAAAAAGAAGCTGTGCATACTGCAGGAAGGCTATCAAATCACCGAAGGTCAGCATATTTTGTATGATTTGCCCACAGCCATACCAAATGACAACGGCAGTTGCAAGTGCAGCCGTAATCTCAATCATAGGGAAAAAGACAGCAAAGTAAAATATCGATCGCAAGCTAGCATTGAAATAGGAACGATTTCGTTCCTGAAAATGCTTGAAATTACGCATCTCGCGGGTAAATAATTGGATAGTTGTCATACCACTGATACTTTCTTGCAAAAAAGCGTTGATCTGAGCTAAAAACTTACGTTGATCTCGAAAAGCTCGACGAGAGTAAATTTGGTAGACAATAGTCATTCCGAAGATAATAGGAAAAACCAAAAAAGTAGCTACTGCCAACTGCCAATTGATATACAGCATCACTCCGATAATACCAAAAATGGTCAGTAGATTAGCGAAGGTCGCAATAATGCCTTCGGAGTATAAATCGTTTAGACGGGTAACATCGCCCATAACCCGTGTCATCAAACGACCAACTGGAGTCCGATCAAAGAAGGCAACTTCTAGTTTTTGTAAGTGGTTAAAAATTTCATTTCGCAAATCGTAGGTAATTTTCTTACCTAGCATCTCTAAACGGAAGATTTCAATGTAACCAAAGAAAAATCCCAGAACAGTCAGGCCAACTAAGAAACTAATAATCTTCTCTAGTCCATCTATTTGTTTAGGACGAATGTGGTTGTCTATAGCAAGCTTAGTCAGGTAAGGCATAGCTAGACGAGCAGCAGTTGCCAGAGTTGTGACTGACATAATTAGCACTACTTCCCATCGGTACGGATGAAGATAAGTCAGTAACCGTCGCATTAGAGCACGATCGTAAATCTTACTAAGCTCTTCTTCTTCTTCACTATATTCGTGTAGAGCATCTTGCATCAGATTCTCTCCATAATCTTAGTTCATGGTCTCAATTTCTTCGGTAAGTAATTGTCGTTGGTGAATGCTGGCGTAGAAACCGTCTTCAGCTAAGAGTTGTGTGTGTGTTCCTCTCTCTACGATCTGCCCTTCATCTAAAACTATAATTAGATCGGCAGACTTTACCGTTGAAATCCGATGAGAGATAATAATCGTAGTACTATCAGCCATCACTTCCCTTAATCGCTGAAGAATAATATCTTCAGTGTGTGTGTCTACACTTGCAAAAGCATCGTCAAGAATTAGTATCTTAGGTTGAGTTAAAATAGCTCGAGCGATCGCGGTTCTCTGTTTTTGTCCTCCAGATAACGTTTTTCCTTTTTCACCAACAAATGTTTCCAACTGGTCCGGAAATTCCTCAATTTGCGTTAGTAAATCCACATGATGAGCAACAGTCTTAATTTGTTCAGAGGAAGCAGATTCGACACCAAAAGCAATATTATTTTTAAGCAAATCAGAAAATAGAAAGGCTTCCTGTTGTACTACACCAATTTGGGAGCGCAATGTTTGTAATGGAATTTGCCGAATGTCTATCCCGTCGACAAACAAAGTTTCTGGCTCCACATCCAATATTCGAGGAACTAAGTTGACTATTGTTGACTTACCTGAACCAGTCCCACCAACAATGGCAATCGTAGAACCGGCCGGTACAGTGAGATTAATATTCTTTAGTGTTGGTGGCAAATTGGGATAGGAGAAGCTCAAATTTCGAAATTGTATTTCTCCTTGAATTTGTTCAATATCCCGGCGAACATCAGGTTTGTCTTTAACCAAAGGTGGAGTGTCCAAAATAGCACATATTCGATCCATGGAGGCTGCACCTTGAGCGAAACGATTGACGATAAAACCAAGCATTACCACAGGCCTGGTCAACATTGCCAGATAAGCCGTAAAAGCAACAAAATCACCGATAGTAATTTTGTCCTCGACTACGTGAATACCTCCTACCCAGAGTAAAACCATCGCACCAACACCAGGTAACAGGCGAAAAATTGGGAATAGAAGAGCTTCTAAACGGTAGAAACGACGGTTAAGTTCTATAAATTGATGGTTCTTATGGTCGAAATCAGCTATTTCTCTTTGTTCCAAATTATAAGCTTTAACTACCCGTACACCTGATAAATTTTCCTGTACTTTACTGTTCATTTCGGCAAAGCTTTCTTGAATTCCTTCATACAGATTATGAAGTCGACCGGTAGTTTGTTGTACCAGAATAGCCAAAATAGGGTAAGGTATGAGAACTAACAAGGTTAGGATTGGATCGATTCGTAACATGATCACAAGTGCCATGAAGAAAAATACAATAGAATCAACCATAAATACGATGGCGAAACCGACTAAACGACGGACAGATTCCAGATCATTAGTAACCCGAGACATTAGATCTCCGATACTTTCTTCGTCAAAGTATGCTTGGTGCATTGTTTGCAAATGCCGAAAAAGATGATTACGTAGGTCGTATTCAATTTGAACGGCCAAGCCACCAATTAGGCGCCGGTAACCAAATCGAAAAAAACCTGACAGAACAGCTAAACCTAACAAGCCTGCAGCATAAGGGAAAATCTGTGCTTGAGTGATGATTTCTATATTTTCTTCTAACTTGTTGATTACCCATTTCAATAAAATTGGAGCAACCAATGTGGTGATGTTGGTCAAAAAAACCATCACTACACAAACCAGTACCATCCACTTGTGTTGAGTGGCATAATGAGCTAACCGTTTTAGGTTTTTGATAAACGGCTCCTCATACAGAGTCAGAATGGGATACAAATTGGGTGAGAAATAGAGCAGTCGAATCTATTGATTGGTACAAATCGTTAAGTATTACTAGTGTTGTACTTTTAAGAAATTGTTCGTGGGCGATAGCCGCAGAGAATACCAAATACTAACCCTTAGTGTCAAGGCTGCTAGCTACTGTCCTTTAACCATTCAGGGTTTGATATTGAGTCGATTTTTTTAGCATGTTATACTTTTGACCATGAGCAGTCCCAGCATATTAAATCAGTTGAAAAATTCACCTGCATTAGAGATTTTGCGAGAAATCGGCCAGCAGGCAAAGCATATGCAGCCACACGTAGTAGGCGGTTTTGTAAGAGATACACTCTTAGGTCGAGATAGCCTCGACATTGATGTCGTTGTCACCGCTACCGACAACGAGAATGGAATTACTATGGCGCGGCAATTAGCACAGGACTGGCACGGTAAAGTCAAGACTCACTTGCCTTTCGGTACAGCAACGGTGGAGTGTCGTGATGGTTGGAAAATTGACATCGTTACTGCTCGCCGAGAGACCTATGCGAAATCAGGTGTTCTGCCTAAGGTTGAATTCAGCAATTTAGTGGATGACTTGTGGAGACGTGATTTTTCAGTCAATGCAATTGCTGCTTCGATTACACCTGACCAATTTGGTCAGATTGCCGATCCAACCGATGGTATGGATGACTTAAAAAAAGGTCGTATTCGAATATTGCATGCGGAAAGTTTTACCGACGATCCGACCCGAATTTTCCGGACTGTTCGTTATGCTAGTCGTTATAATTTCCAAATTGAAAACCAAACGGAAGCACTCCTCAGGTCAGCCCTAGCTCACATTAAATTGGTCAGTGGATCTCGACTTCAGAACGAATTTGGCCTCATTTTTGAAGAGCCAATAGCTGTCCAAATCATCCAAAGATTATCCGATCTCGGGCTTGAAACTATTCTTTGTCCTGAATGGCAAATCGTTCCCCAGCTAGGTAAAAGATGGCAACGAATTCGAAAGAATTTGGAATGGGCCTCTCTGTACCTAACCAGTTATCAGTTTAACTCCCAAGACTTCTTCTGGATGGCACTTGATTTGCCCAATCAGGCCCAAAAAATGCTCGCGTTGTCTCCAAATTTACAACGAAAATTGGCAGAACAAGCAAAGCTGGCACATAGATTGCTCGAAGGAAGCTTAACAAGGAGAACAAAACCGAGCGATGTTTACAAATTGCTGAAGCCGTACTCGCTAGAACCGTTAGTCTATCACTTACCTCAACCACAAATTGAGCAATATTTAACTAAATTACGACACATCCAGCCCAATATTAATGGGAAAGATTTGATAGATGAAGGTTGGTGTGCTGGACCGAAATTGGCTCAGATTTTATGGGAACGTTTTGCCCAACAGTTGGACAACGAAGCCAGAACTGACCAAGCCAAAAATAAAGCTTGCTAAAATGGAAAACCAAATCTTTCTGGCGATTATCTATGTGGTTCAATTCATCGTTTTACTCACTTTTCATGAATGGGCACACGCTAAATCTGCCAATATGCTTGGGGACCGAACAGCAGAAGATCTTGGTCGGATGTCACTTAACCCAGCTGCTCACATTGATATCCTGGGTACTATAATCCTGCCACTGGTGGGGGCCTTAACAGGTTTCCCTGTGATCGGTTGGGCAAAACCAGTCCCTGTGGACCCTAGAAATTTGATCAATCCCAAGCGAGATATGATGCTTATTGCTGGTGCTGGCCCAGCCATTAATATTGTCTGTGCCGTACTGATTTATGTATGTCTAAGATTAATAACAGGAGACGGCCAGCTAGTATCACAGCAGGCAATGAGACTAATATCATTGTTGAATTTAATGGCTTATTTCAGCGTTATCCTAGCTGTATTCAATATGTTGCCTTTATATCCATTAGATGGTTTCAGTGTGGTCTACGGTTTGCTACCATCGTCCGCAGCTCGTAAATTCGCTAGATTCCAACAGTATGGAATGCCGATTTTAATGGGGTTAATTTTTATTCCTCATCTATTTAGACTTCCCAGCCCACTGAGACTTTTATCGTTGCTAGCTAGGGGGATTTGTAGTCTACTTGGCTTACTAGTGGGCTATCCAGCTTAGGATGACCGGCTAGAGACACAGGAGACGAAAAACATATTATGAGAGTTTTATCCGGAATTCAACCATCGGGCAAATTGCATATTGGCAACTATTTTGCCATGATGAAACCTGCCATCCAATTACAGGAAGAACACGAAGCCTATATTTTCATAGCTAATTATCACTCTCAAACGACCGTTAGGGATCCTAAAATATTACGAGAATTAACTTTAGACGTAGCTCTCGATTTTATGGCTTGCGGCCTAGATCCAGCCAAAACTGTCTTTTACAGGCAAAGTGATGTTCCTCAAGTTACTGAGCTTACTTGGCTTTTGTCAATAATTACACCGATGGGCTTACTAGAACGCTGCCACGCGTACAAAGACAAAATTGCCAAAGGCTTGCCAGCCGATCACGGATTGTTTGCTTATCCTGTTTTAATGGCTGCAGATATTTTAGCGGTTCAGTCTCAACTTGTTCCGGTTGGACAGGATCAAAAACAACACGTAGAAGTAACTCGAGATTTAGCCATCAAATTCAACGCGAATTATGGTGAAACCTTTACTATTCCTGAAGCCATGATTCAGCCTGATGTTGCTGTTATTCCTGGAGTAGATGGTCAAAAGATGTCTAAGTCATATGATAATACCATTGAAATTTTTGGTTCCAGGAAGAAAATTCGTAAAAGCATAATGAGAATCTTGACCGATAGTAAGACTCTAGATGATCCAAAAGATCCTGATACCTGTAATGTTTTTGCTCTCTATAAGCTGTTTGCAAATCAGGACGAGTCCCAAGACCTAGCTGATCGTTATCGTTCTGGTGGTATGGGATACGGCGATGCAAAGAAAGAATTGTGGGCTAAGTTCGAATCTCATTTTGCTCCTATGCGTGCGAAGCGAGAAGATCTACAGAATAATTTGGATTATGTTGAATCCGTACTGAGTGATGGAGCCGAAAGAGCCAAAGAGAAAATCACTCCAACACTAGAATCCGCCAGAATTGCGATGGGCTTGGCCTAAGATTTGTAATAGGAAATATTATGCAACAGTTGAATCAGACTGAAACGACCACTTCTACTTATGCAATCAAGCTTGATATTTTTGAAGGGCCATTAGACCTGCTATTACACTTGATTCAGCAGAATGAAATGGATATCACTGAAGTTTCCATTTCGGCCATTACTGATCAGTATTTAGAATATATCAATTTAATGGAAATGTTGGACTTGGACCTGGCATCCGAATTTGTAGTGATGGCTGCTACTCTTCTTCAACTTAAATCACAGTCAATTTTGCCAACCATTCATCCTAAAACTAGTGAAAATCAACAATTTAAAGACCGTCAAGAACTTGTCAAACACCTATTAGAGTACAAACAGTTTAAAGAAGCTGGTCAAGTACTCGATCAGTACGCTGACCAAAAGTGTTTAACCTACAGTCGACCAGAAGCTGTCAGTGGTCAACGAGAATATGAAATCTCTGCTACACTATTCGACCTAATGTCAGCTTTCGAGTCGGTTACAGTACGCTCAAACAACCAGGATTACGAAGACGACTACTACGAAGAAATTCAGGAAGACCCCATCACAGTTGAAATGCAGATGGAATTTGTACAACGTATGCTAATTGATAATGACACTCTTCGTTTCACAGAACTGTTTTCGGAGTTTAGTTCTAAAACAGAAAAATCGCTACCTTTTTAGCGATTTTGGAGCTGGTCCGACTGAAAGAAATAACGACTGTTCAGTCGGATCATTTGGCCGAAATTTACCTGCAACGACAAGTAGCTTAGTTCGAAAATTAGAATGGATAATCAAGAGAGTCTTTTAGATGAAGTAATTGCACCAGAGTCTGCGGGCGAAAATACAATTCATACTGACTTACCTGAAACAGAAATCCAGTTGGCTTTAGAAGCGGTACTGTTTTCGGTTAATGAGCCAATTTCTGTGTCGCAGCTAAGACGTATATTCGACCAAGAAGTGTCGGGACACATCATCCGTCAACAACTGAACAAACTACGGCAGTTTTACGATCAACACGGACGGAGTTTTCAACTTACGGAAATCGCTAATGGGTGGCAAATAAACACAAGAGCTAAGTACGCTGGTCAAATAGAAAAATTTCATACCCGCCAAGTTCGAGTCCGGCTGTCTCCTTCGGCTTTGGAAGCCTTAGCAATTGTAGCCTATAAGCAGCCAGTAACTCGCACCGAAATTGAAGAAATTCGTGGTGTCAATAGCGACAGTGTTCTCAATTCGCTCATAGAAAAGGGACTGGTTAGAATCTCTGGTCGCAAACCAGAAGCGGGACGAGCTCTACTTTTTTCCACCAGTAATCGGTTCTTAGAGCAGTTTGGTCTGAGAAATTTAGCCGATTTACCATCGGTAGAAGAGATCCAAGAAATTTTGGAACAATCTAGTTCCGATGAGGACTAACTCACTGGTGTATTGATGACATGGTAACCGATCATGCCACCTTTCTGGTCATCGTCAATCCCATTGACACCTTGTACCGTACCGTCATTCGCGATGGCTCGGGCGCAAATTTCTAACTGTTCTATACCTTTCGGGACTTGATAGTCAAATCGCCACAAATACCAGGTTAATGGTGATTCTTTAGCCCAGATATCAGCAGGCTGCCAATTCTTCCCGCCATCTGTGCTTACCTCAACAGATTGAACGCCACCATAGTTGCCACTATCGAACGCAGCACCACTAATCGTAATTTTTTGACCACCATCTAATGGCAATTCACCATCCGGCAAACGTATTACCGTCGCTAATTTTACACGGGCAATTGGGTCCCATCCCTGCTTTTCCCAATAATCGACATGCTTTTCCACTAGCATGATATTGAGAATCCATTTCGGATTTTTAACTCCATAATGACCTGGGTTAAGCAACCGAACTGGGTATCCGTGTTCCATAGGTAAGTCTTCGCCATTCATTTGGTAGGCTAGTAAGACCGTTTCCCGCAAGGCTCGCTCAACAGGAACTCTGGCATGATACCCGTCTGCACACTGAAACACGAACTGTTTAGCTTGACTTTTGATTTTGGCTGGTTCAACCAAATTTCGTAAAGGTACACCAGTCCATTCCGCATTAGACATCTGCTCCACGCCAATTGGATCTCCAATACATTTGAGTGTACGCTTCGTTGTCACTGATTGCATCTTTCGAATCTGATCGTACCGATAGAAGGTCGGTTTTTCTACCAGACCTGTAATACTCAACTGCCAGTGGTTAACATCAATTTCTCTTGGTTCTCCAATTTGTAAAATATAAAATTCGTCATTATCAGTGATAAATGTGTCAGGCTCAACAACAGTATTGGCTTCATTTTCCGCCCCTAAATAATGGACAGGAATAGTCATGCCAGCGGCGGTTAAGCTGACAATTTGTATGAACTCTCTACGGTTCTTTGATTTATTCATGCTGTTCAAGAATAAGACTCCTCAATTTCTCTTTAAAATTATATCATACAGTCCAACTAATTAATCCAATATAGGTTGACCAGATCTGCTCATGCCAGACTAGGTCTATCATAGCAGAAAAAGATAAGAAGGGAGCAAAGGGAATTCGATTACGGTCGTTTCCTCGTCGCCAAATGAGAGCTATAGTTCCGATAATTGCTCCGCTGATAGACGCAATCATTAATACTAAAATTAGACTTTGCCATTGCCCCAAAAACAATCCTAAAACAACTGCTAGTTTAACGTCTCCAAACCCCATGGCTGTTCGGCCAAGTGTTAGTTTGCCAGCGATCGCAATACTCTGCAGCCCTAAACCTGCTGATAGGCCACATAAAACATGTTGACCTAAAACCAAAAAATTTCCTTTAATAATCGAATCAGCAAAATTAACAAAAAAACCTACAATCAATCCAACTATAATCAAATCGTTAGGTACAATGTATTTCTCGAAATCGATCAGACTAACCGGAATAAGTAGACTTAAAAGAATAATAACTCTTAACAGTGTTGTAATCTGGCTTAATTCCAACAAAGGTTGGTAATAAGTAAACAGAAAAACTAGACTTAAGGCAGTGCCGAGTTCAACTAAAAAGTACTGAGCGGAAATTGCCTGCCGACAGTAACGACATTTTCCACCCAACAACAAATAGCTAAATAAAGGGATATTGTCGTAGAAACTGATGACCTTTTTGCAATTAGGACAAAATGAACGGTAGGGAAAAAAAACTGATAAGTCATTTCGTGGAATGCGATAGATGCACACATTGAGGAAACTACCCCAAATCGAAGCTAAAAAAAATACGATGAGCAGCATTTGATGACTATTTTCGCCTCTTAATTACAGATCTATTTCGAACGATTTTTCCCTATCTCGTTGATCTCGAGGTGGTCGTTGGCGGAACTTCTATCCAAGTAATCTTCTTTTTTCGGTGAAATTACTCGAAAATTTTACCACATCCTCTTGCGTTTGAATTGAGCAATGATCTGAAGATTATTGAACATCAGCTTTTGTGCGATCATTCTCTTTGTAATACCGAGAGTAAATCAATTCTTCTAACAAAAGTTTACTCCTTTTGGAGGCGATTGTGACTTGGTAACTGATACTTGCCTGCAAACCCAATTTCTGTTAGATTAGGCTACGTCTATAAAATTTCCCAAAGAAACCAAGTACTCGTTTCACTGTTCAGGAGCAAACCAAATGTACGAGCTGACAAATTTAGCTATTGATACAGCGCAAAAAATCGGTGTTCAATATGCCGATGTTCGAATTGCCAACTACCGTCAGCAGATATTGGCCACCGAAGATCACCGTGTCAGCCAAATTAGTGATAAAGACGACATCGGATTTGGTGTTCGTGTCTTAGTTAATGGAGCTTGGGGATTCGCTAGTAGTAATGACCTTAGTGCTGAAGAAATTCAGCGGGTTACTCATTTAGCCAAATCCATTGCTCAGGCTAGTGCTACTACTTTACGTCAACCCATAGAACTAGTACCTGAACAATCACATCAAGACATATTCACTACACCTTACAGTATCGATCCGTTCGACGTTGATATTGAGCAGAAAATCGGACTTTTGCTCGAGATTACAAATGCTTTAAAACGGAATAGGCAAGTCCAGAAAGCTAATGCTTTGATGGACTTACGTAAAACGAAACGTTTCTTTGCCAATACCGAAGGTACACAGTTAGAAAGTTTGGTTGTCACCACCTCTGCTCGCTATCAGGCAACCGCCGTTGGTGATGGGATGGCCAAAACTAGAATTTATGCTCCACCGCCTCGCAGTATGGGCTATGAAAACATCGATACCGGTGATTTATTGTCAAATACTGAGCGGGTTGCCGACCAAGCAGTTGAGCATCTAACGGCCGCCCCCTGCCCAACAGGTAAAAAAGATCTAATTCTAGATCCTCTCAATTTAGCTCTCACTATTCATGAGTCAGTTGGACACGCAACAGAGTTGGATCGTGTTTTAGGTTACGAGGAGAGCCTAGCAGGTCGGAGTTTTGCAGTTCCAGAACTATTAAATAACTTAGAATATGGATCACCATTGGTCAATTTTGTGGCCGATAATACACTCAGGCATGGTTTAGCGACGCATGGTTTCGATGATGACGGTGTAACTGGACAGAAATGGGATATTGTTAAGGATGGATTGTTTGTTGGTTACGGCACAAGCCGGGAGGTAGCTAGTGAAATTAATCTGGAAAGAAGTAATGGAACTTGTCGAGCTTCACACTGGAGTAATACACCAATTGTGCGGATTCCTAATCTGAGCCTACAACCTGGCCCAAAGCATCTCACTCTAGATGAATTGATTAGTGACACTAAAGATGGGATTTACATCGAAGGTATGGGCAGTTTTAGTATTGACCAAATGCGTTGTAACTTTCAGTTTGGTGGAGATGCGTTTTGGCAGATCAAAAATGGTAAAATCACTGGTATGCTAAAGGATGTCACTTACCAATCCATTACTACTGATTTCTGGAATGCTTGCGATGCGATTTGCGACCAAAGATTTTGGGTACCAAACGGTATTCTTAACTGTGGTAAGGGAGACCCAATGCAAATTTCGCAAATGACACATGGTGCTGCACCAGCCCGTTTTCGACAAATTAATGTCGGCCAGAGTTAATTTGCCAAATAAACGGAGATAAATTAATGAGACAAACAGAAGTCGAGCAGATTTTTGAGCAGGTACTATCTTACCAAAACTCCGACCACCTCCAATTATCTTTGACGGGTACCGAATTAGCTAATACTCGGTTTGCTAACAATACTATTACTCAAAATACAGTCCAAAAGGATAGCGGCTTGAGTGTTATAGCCTCTTTTGGACAAAAGGTGGGTCAGGCCAGTACCAACCGACTGCAAGCGGATGGGCTAAAAGAGGTAGTTTCTCGTGCCGAAAAAATAGCCCAGTCAGCAGCAGAAGATAGTGAATACCTTCCACCTGTTTCGACCCAAACCTACGCCAAAGTGTCAGCTTATGATCACCAAACAGCCATGACTAGCCCTCAAGCAAGAGCCGAGAAAGTACAATTGGCAATTCAACAGTGCGAGCCTAAGGGGTTAAAATTAGCCGGACACTACTCAACTGGTTGGAACTTTCGGTCGATTGCTAACTCTAATGGATTGTTGGCTTACCACCGTCAGAGCTATGCAAGCTACACTAATACAGTAATGAGTAACACAAGTTCGGGGTGGGCCGAGACTGTTGGAGAAAACCTTGATTTGATCCACCCATTGAGAGCTGTCGAAATTGCTAGCCAAAAGGCTACGGCCTCCCAGTCTCCGAAGGATATTACGCCCGGTAAATATAAGGTAATACTAGAGCCGTCCGCAGTAGCAAGTATTCTAGGACCAATGTTTTACAGTCTAGACGCCCGGTCGGCACACGAAGGGAGGAGTGCTTTCTCCGACAAAGAAGGCACACAAATTGGTCAATCAGCTGTTGACTTGTATAGCCAGTCCAATCATCCTGCTTGTCCAAATGCGCCCTTCTTTTTCAACGGTTTACCCATTGAAAAAACCCACTGGATCAAGGCTGGCATACTAGAAAATCTAGCCTATAACCGTTTTTGGGCCAATCAAACTAGCCATAGGCATACCGGGTCGCCAACGAATATGATTATGGATGGCGATCACAATACACTTGAGCAAATGATTACTGATGTAGAACGAGGACTGCTGGTAACTCGGTTTTGGTATGTTCGATTCGTAGATCCGATGACATTGTTGTTGACCGGTATGACCAGAGATGGTCTGTTTTGGATTGAGAATGGTGAAATCCAGTATGGTGTTAAAAATCTTCGTTTTAACGAAAGCCCACTTAATGTACTAGCCAATATTGAAATGATGGGACAACCTCAACGTGCCAGCGGTTCAACCTATATACCACCGATAATGGTCAACAATTTCAATTTTACTAGTGGTACTGCATTTTAGATTTTAAATAGTGAGGTAACAATAGATGCCTAATTTTCCTATCACTGATACACACCTACACCTTTGGGATACAGAGAAACTCAACTATAATTGGATAAAGAGTATTGAATCACTGAATCGTTCATTTTTCCTTTCTGATTATGATCAACATTGTCAGCCAGTAGATGTCGACCGAATGGTCTTTGTACAATGCGATTGTGACGATGAGCAGGGAATTGAAGAAGCTCGCTGGGTGGCAGATTTAGCTCAAAAGGATCCACGCATTCAAGGTATTGTGGCTTTTGCTCCAATTGAAAAACAGGAACAACTACCATCTTACCTAAATCAGCTAGTGAAAGTACCATTGGTCAAAGGCGTTCGAAGATTATTGCAAGTAATTAATGAAACTGGTTTCTGCTTGAGCTCTAATTTTGTCAATGGAATCAACATGTTGGCTGATTTCGGATTGAGCTTTGATATCTGTTGTCGGCATGACCAACTAGAGGAAATTGTACAGCTGGTTGA
>MDTE01002689.1_pt1 | contig 21567 bp, 25 predicted proteins | sample 811231 | NCBI WGS metagenome assembly MDTE01 (sample SAMN05326651, study PRJNA326480) | marine metagenome | isolation source: seawater | place: Indian Ocean: Red Sea | collected 2010
TTAAAAAAATTGAATTTAAATTATTTAATTCATGACTGTTAATATTATTCTGTAAATTTTCAAAAACCTCTTCAGCTGCAATCATACCAGACTTCATTGCGGTGTGGGTCCCCTTAATTTTAGGAGTATTTAATGTTCCAGCATTACATCCTAAAATCGCACCTCCAGGAAAGTTCATGTTTGGTAAAGATTGAAAGCCTCCTTCATTTAACGCTCTAGCACCATAAGAAATTCTTCTACCTTCTTTAAAAATATCCTTAATTTTTGGATGTGTTTTAAATCTTTGAAACTCTTCATATGGAGATAAATAAGGGTTTTTATAATCAAGCCCTATAACAAATCCAACGGACACAAGGTTCTTATCTAAATGATATAAAAATGATCCACCATATGTTTCATTATCTAGCGGCCATCCAATTGTATGCATGACCTCTCCGGGGTTTGATAAGTCTTCTTTTATTTCCCAAAGCTCCTTCAAACCAATACCATAAGTTTGATGTTGAGCATCTTTTCTTAAATCAAAGTTTTCTATTAGTTGCTTTCCTATATGCCCCCTACATCCCTCTGCAAATAATGTAAATTTTCCGCGAATCTCAATTCCACTTTGATAGTTTTCTGTTCTAGAACCGTCTTTAGAAACTCCTAAATCGCCTGTAATAATTCCTAAAAGTTTTCCGTCCTCAATAACTGAATTTGTTGCAGCAAAACCAGGATAAATCTCTACCCCTAACTTTTCCGCTTCTTTAGCTAGCCATTTACAAAAGTTTCCGAGTGAAATAATAAAATTACCTTTGTTATGCATTACAGGAGGTAAGAAAATTTTAGGAATATTAAATGCCTTTTGACTTGATAAATATTTTAATGATTCATCTTTTACTTCAACTTTAACAGGACATTCTTCCATATTTTTCCAGTCTTCAAATAACTCATTTAAAGCAGTTGGTTGCAAAACTGCTCCAGAAAGTATGTGTGAACCAACTTCAGAACCTTTCTCAACAACACATACAGAAAAATCTTTATTATTTTTTAAACACAATTTTTTAAACTGTATTGCAGCTGAAAGACCTGAAGGACCAGCACCTACTACTACTAAATCATAGTTCATTTTTTCTCTATTATCTTCCATAACAATCAATAACTTCAAAATTTATTAATAATCTAATAATATATATTCATGAAAGTAAAAAACATAAAGTCTTTTATTGATTTTTATAAATCAATCGGAGTTACAATTGAAATGGGAAAAAACCAGAGAAAAATTGAAAAAGAAGGTCATTTTCAACTTACAACCTCTCCAAAAAAAATAAATATTGAAAATCATAAAAAATTAGAATCAAACATTGATTTAAATACTCTTAAAAAAAAAGCTATGAAATTAGATTGCAATCTAAAAGACATTGCTTCAAATTTTGTTTTTAATGATGGAAATTTTAGTTCCGATATCATGGTTATAGGTGAAGCACCAGGTGAAGAAGAAGATAAAATAGGAAAACCTTTTGTAGGTCAGGCAGGAAAATTATTAGATGAGATGTTTAATTATATTGGTTTGAATAGAAGAGAAAATATTTATATAACGAATATTATTTTTTGGAGACCACCAGGTAATAGAACACCTACTAAAAGTGAGATAAAAATTTGTTTGCCGATAACCAGGTTACATATAAGATTATTTAATCCTAAAATGTTGATTCTTCTTGGAAATATAGCATCAAAATCACTCTTGAATACGGAAGAAGGGATAAGTAAGTTGAGAGTCAAAGAACTTCAATATATTGATGAAGAGAATGCTTTAGCAGTTCCGGTTAAAGCACTATTTCACCCAGCATATTTGCTCAGAAATCCCATTGAAAAAAAAAAGGTTTGGGATGATTTGATAAATCTAGAATACCTTATTAAAAAAAAAAAAATCAAATACTAAAATGAAAAAAAATACTAATGATTTTATAAGTTTAAATTTTTTAATTTATGTTGTATCTGATACTAGAAATTCTAAATCAGATAAATCCGGTAAGGTACTAGAAGATAGAATTAAAAAGTCAGGACATATAGTAAAAGAAAGAGCTTTTATAATTGATGATAAATCATTGATAAAAGAGAAATTAAAAAAAAGTATAAAATTAAAAGACCTACATGTAATAATTTTAACTGGAGGAACTGGATTGACTGGTCGCGATTCAACTCCTGAAGCAGTTAGGGAAGTTCTAACTAAAGAAATACCTGGATTTGGAGAAATTTTTAGATATATAAGTTTTAAAAAAATTGGTACCTCATCATTACAATCACGGGCCATTGGAGGCTTATCTGGTAATAAGTTTATTTTTTCTTTACCTGGATCTCCAAGTGCATGTAAAGATGCCTGGGACGAAATTTTAAAATTCCAGTTAGATTCAAGAACAACTCCATGTAATCTAGTTGAACTGATTCCAAGATTAAATGAATAATAAAGAAAATTTATCAAAAAAAAGCAATTTCTATGAAGATATTAATAATAATGTTATAGGAATCGATGAAGTTGGGCGTGGTGCATTATGCGGGCCGGTTGTTTCATGTTCAATACTTTTAAAGAAATCAATTCTTAATCAGGATTTTATATGTGAAATTAATGATTCAAAAAAAATTCAGGAAGAAAAAAGATTTGATATTGCAAAAAGAATTAAAAAATTTTCAACTTTTTCTTTTGGTATTTGCTCTAACCTTGTAATTGACAAAATTAATATTTTAAAAGCTACTAATAAGTCTATGAAAAAATCTTTTTTTTTCTTCAAAGACTTTTGCAATCCAGTAAAAATTGATGGCGTAGAGAGTTTTTTTTTAAACTCAAATACTGAGTTTATTAAAAAAGGAGATGAAAATTCCGTAGTAATTGCCTCTGCTTCAATATTAGCAAAATGTTTCAGAGACTCTTTAATGATTAAATACTCAAGAATCTATCCTCAGTATAACCTAAATTCAAATAAAGGATATGGAACTAAAGACCACCTAATTGCTATTAAAAAATTTGGAATAACTCCTTTACATAGAAGAAGCTTTGCTCCAGTAAAAAAATTAATTTTTTGACATTGGAAGTAAAACGTTTACTTCTAAACCTCCCAGACTTTTTGATCTTTCAAGCCAAACATTTCCTTTATAAGATTCTACTATATCTTTAACAATATTTAGACCTAAACCTGTTCCAGGTTTCTGCTCATCCAACCTAAATCCCCTTCCAAATACTTTGGTTAACTGTTCTTCAGCAAGACCAGGGCCATTATCTTCAATTTTAAATTTAATTTCATCATCAGACTTCTTTTCAATTTTTATACTAATAAGACCTGAAGTCCATTTACAAGAATTTTCTAATAAGTTTCCAATCACTTCCTCCATGTCTTCTAAGCTGCTATAGACAATTAAATTTTTATTACTTTCTTTTAAATTTATTGAAACTTCTGGATAAAGTTTATGAAAAATTTTTATCATTTTTTTTAATAAATTTGATATATTAAGCTTCTCTTTTGTTACCTTGCCTGATGCATCTAAGTGCGCCTTTTTTAGATATCTATCAATATGTTTTCGCATCAATTCCAGTTGACTTTTCATCAGAAAATCTTCAGTTTCGGTTTCATTTGATATTACTGCAAGAGGTGTCTTAAGAACATGTGCTAGATTGCCTACATGAGTTTTTGCTCTATCAATTATTTTCTCATTATGTTGAATAAGGTCATTAATTTCAGATGCTAACGGTTGTACCTCTAAAGGATAGGTTTCTTCTAACTTTTTCGCATCTCCATTTCTTATTTTAAATAATGATTTTTTAATTTTATTTAGGGGTAAAAGACCGTAATGAACTTGAAGATAAACAGCAAACATTAATCCCAACCCCAAAACAACAAGTGAAAAAAAAAGTGCTTTATTAAATTCTTCTATATTTTGTTTAAACTCGACTGTGTCACCCGATACAATAAAAGTTAAAGGACCTGAAAAACCTGGAAAAGAAATTTCTCTTTGAACAATCTGTAATTTTTTTTTTTCAGTAATATTTTGAGTTTCAATACTTTTTTTTAAACTGGAATCCAAAAATTGGGCACGTCCCCCAATCAAACGTTTATCAAGAGTAAAAACTTGATCCCACATAGAGCGTGATCTACTCAAGGTTTTGGCCCCGCTATTAATTTGCCAATACCAGCCAGAATATGGCTGAAAAAACCTCGGATCTCCGATTGAACTTATCACCGTTATACTATCAGAAGAATCAATTCTACTTGCTCCGATTAATGTTTCTAAAAGAAGATTTAATCTGTCGTCAAAAGCCTCAATATTAGTCTCTTTATTCAAATCCGATAAAATTAACCCAGTGGCCACCAAAGTCAAAAGTATCCATATAAATGCACTTGTAAATAATCTTAATGCTAAAGAATTCATCTTATTCTTTATCTATTGAAAGCCTATAGCCGTAACCTCTTTCAGTCTTGATTAAGTTAAGACCCAATTTCTTTCTTAATCTTCCAATAAAAACTTCAATAGTGTTAGAATCACGGTCAAAGTCTTGGTCATAAATATGTTCAATCAATTCTGTTCGAGTAATTACTTTATCTTGATGATGTAAAAAATATTCAATTATCTTATATTCATGCGAAGTTAGTTTAAGTTTAGTACCATTAACGAAAACCTTATTAGATTTTGTATCTATTCGTAATGGGCCACATTCTATGTCAGATGATGCATGTCCAGCTGAACGCCTTATAAGCGCTCTAAGCCTAGCAATCAACTCTTCCATTTGAAAGGGTTTAGTGACATAATCATCTGCACCAGCATCGAAGCCTGAAACCTTATCACTCCACTGATCACGTGCTGTTAAAATAAGTACAGGAAAGTTTTTTTTTGATTTTCTCCATCTTTCTAACACTGTGATACCATCAATTTTTGGAAGTCCAAGGTCTAAAACAGTAGCATCATATGGTTCAGTATCACCCAGAAAAAAACCCTCCTCACCATCATAAGCTACATCTACTGAATAACCATTTTCTTCTAAAGACTTCTTTATTTGAGTGTTTAGATTTGGATCATCTTCAATAACTAGAATTCTCATTTTTTCCTCCTGATTCTACAGACAAAACTGTTGAAGTCCCAGCATCAACTCTAAGTTTCACTACTTTATCTGATTTTATTATCATAATATCGTAAACCCAACCAAAAAGTCCTTTCTCATTGTCTAAAAGATTGATAGATAAAACGCGCCCGGAAAATTCTTCTTGAACATTGTCCAAGATTTGATTCAAAGGTAAAATCTCACCTTCATTTACAGCTCTAATAGCTTTATCCTGATCGCTTTCCACAGAGTTAGTTTGTTTGTTTACAAAAAAACTCAAGAGGAAAAGAAAAATAATATTAGGTAATTTTCTCACAAAATTTTCTCTTTAACTTTAAACATTAGTTTGGAAACTGGTAATTTATTAAACTCGTAATTAGACATCCAAATATAGTCATCTATCTTAGTTTTATTTTTTAATTTTATATTAACTATTAATAGTTTCAATTGAAAATGACTAAATTCATGCTCAACCAGTGAATGGGGTTGGAAGTCCGTGCCCAGTTTCTTTTTTGTAAGCCATTTACTTGCTAGTTTTTTAAAAATTTTATTGTCACCATTTGAATCATTTTGAATAAATTCTGTTACAGGAAAAGTGTATAAACCCTCTAAAAGCCTTCTTTTTGAATGTTCAACTAAAAAAAGTTTTTTAAAATTGATAAAAAATGTTACACCAATTTTTTTTTTCTTTAAAATTTTTATTCTTTTTCTTGAAAATGTTTTATTTTTATTTAAACAAAATGAATTAACCGGACATGATGAACACAATGGATTGGTAGTTTTACAAACAAGACTAGCTAAATCCATAAGAGATTGACAATAATCTCCATTGTTAAATTTTGGTGTTAATTTTTTAGCAATACTTTTTAAATCTTTCAAATATGTTTTTGCTTCATTATTGAGATCAAATACTCTAGACAAAACGCGTTTGATATTTGAATCTATAACTGGACATGGTTCATTTAATAAAATTGCACTTATAGAACTTGATATATAATCTCCAATCCCTGGAATCTTTTTTAAACTTTCAGAATTAATAGAAATCGGGTTTTTTTTTATATATTCTTTTGCATTATAAAGATTTTTAGCTCTTTGATAATACCCCAAACCCTGCCATACAAACAGAATATCATCAAGTTTTGCTTTCAAAAAAGAATCTAATGAAGGCCATTTTTTTATAAAATTTTTATAATATGGTATTACAGTTTTAACCCCAGTTTGTTGGAGCATAACTTCAGAAATCCATATTCTATAAAAGTTTTGATTTTTTTGATTCCTCCATGGCAAATCTCTTTTATTTGCTCCATACCATAGAATAATTTTTTTTTGCCAGGTTCTCTTAAAATTTTCTGTAATATGATATTCTAAAGTCATGAATGTTAAAAATTATATAAAATCTCCATACAGAGTTTCAAGACTTATTCCTAAAATACTTAATCCACTTAAAAAAAAATTAGGAGGAAAAGCAATTCTTATAAAATCAGAATGGAAAAAGATAGTTGGTGAAGAGATATCTGAAAAATGTTATGTTGAATCAATAAAAAAATTTAATAACAAAAACATTCTTACTCTAGTTTCTGATGATAGTAGTGTTTTAGAATTGTCTTATTCATCGGAATATATTAAAGATAAGATTAACAACTTTAACCCTGATTTTAATATAAATGAAATTAAGTTTAAAAAAATATTTCAAAAATAGTCAGTTATGTTAGAAAATTTGTAATTATTTATGAAAAATTTTTATTTAAAAATATTTTTTTTAGTTTTATCATTAATCTTATTTGACACCTCTAAAGCAAAAATTGTTGATACAATAGAGGCATTAGAAGAAAAGTCCATTGGTGATCAAAGTGCACCTATTAAAATGGTTGAATTTGCATCAATGACATGCGGACATTGTGCAAAATTTCATAATGAAGTTTTCCCATCAATAAAAGAAAACTTTATAGATAATGGCAAAGTTTTTTTTACTTACGAAGATTTCCCTCTCGATAAATATGCACTAAAAGCTTCAGTTATAGCTAGATGTTCGGGTGGTGAAAAATTTTTTAGCTTTTTGAAGGTAATCTATAATAAACAAAAAGATTGGACAAGAACTAAAGATCCTTTTAAATCGCTATTGAAAATTGCCAAATTAGGTGGTTTGAAAAATGATGAAATTAAAGTATGCGTAGGTAATAAATCTATTGAGGATGGTATTTTAAAAAAAAGGTTAGAGTCATCAAAAAATTTTGATATCACAGCAACCCCAACTATCTATTTTAATGGAAAAAAATATCAAGGTGATCTTAGTTATGATGCTATAAAGCTTAAAATTGAATCTTTGTTAAATTAAAAAATTGTTTACAGTCACAAAAGTAAAAATTGTTGGTTTCAAATCCTTTGCATATCCTGCAGAAATACTTATTGAAGATGGAGTAACAGGAATTATAGGACCTAACGGTTGTGGGAAATCAAATATATTTGAAGCAATAAGATGGGTTATGGGAGAATCATCTTCTAAAAGTCTGCGATCGGGATCAATGGACGAAGTAATATTTAATGGAACTGCAGACCTTCCAGCAAAAAATTTTGCAGAGGTCGTAATAGAACTTGATAACTTTTCAGGTAAAATTGGTAATGTAGTTATTAATGATAAAAAACTTTCAATCTCAAGATCATTAGAAAGAGGAGTTGGATCATTCTATAGAGTAAATAATAAAGATGTTCGAGCAAAAGACGTCAATTTATTATTTTCTGACTCAGGAAGTGGCCCAAGATCAAGTTCAATAATAGGCCAGGGAAATATTGATCAAATTATTAACTCAAAACCAATTGACAGAAAAATAATTCTTGAGGATGCAGCAGGTATCTCTGGTTTACAAGCCCGAAGACATGAATCAGAATTAAAACTCCAATCTACTGAAATTAATTTAGAAAAAATTGATTTAAATTTAAATAATTTAAATGAACAAAAAAGATCATTATCAAGACAGTCCAGACAGGCAGAAAGATACGAAAAAATTTCTCAATCAATTAAATATAATCAATCTTTACTTTTATTTGCCGAATGGAAATCACTTACTGAAGAAATCAATAATTCTAATCAAAAAATTAATTCCTTCTCACAATTACTTAAGCAATTTATAGAGAATTCTGAAAAAGAGAAATCGAATTTAAAAAATAAACATCAAGAAATTTCTAAATTAACTAAATTTAAAGAAGAATTAAATAATGAACTATATCAAATTAATACAAAGCAAAATAATTATGAAAATAAATTAGAAAGTATTAAATCAAAGAAAGACGAGATAAAAAGATTTGTTCAAACAATTAAGAATGATATTGAGATTGAAAATAAAAGACTTTTAGAAATTAAAAATTATATCAAAAGTTTAGAAAATAAATTATCAGTTTCTGATGATTTAGAAGAACTAAAGGCAAAATTAGTTACATATGATATTGAAGAAAATAAACTCAAAAATGAAATAAAAAGTCTTGAGACAGAATTTGTTAACGAAATTCAACTCTCATTAGGTGAAGAATTTAAGTCTGGTAATTTAAAAGAAACAAAAGAGAATTTAATTAAAGAAGAGGTAAAAATAAAAAAGGAAATTGAAGAAAATAACAAGAAAAAAAATGAGTATCAGATTCTTTTGAATACAGAAGAATTAAACTTTCAGTCGGTTGTTAATATTAATAAACAGTTTGAAAAAGATATAGTTATTTGCAAAAAAAATATTGCTGATTTAAATAAAAAAAAAAAATCAGTTAAACTTTCAATCTATGATCTTACAAGTAAAATTGAAGAGCAATCAAGAAAATTTACTGAAATACAAACAGAAATTAATACTTTAAGAAAAATTTCTGGTGAAAAAAATCTATCTAAAGATGCAGTTGTTAATCTTTTAAAAATAAAAAAAGGATATGAAGATGCAGTATATGCTGCATTAATGAATGAACTAGATGCAACAATTAGTAATTCTCCAAAAAGATGGGTAAAAAATATAAAAAAAGAACTCAAAGTAGTAAATAACTCAATTTTAAAATTTGTTTCGCCTCCGAAGGAATTGGAATTAATTTTATCTCAAATTTCATATGTTGATAGTTCTGCTGAAGCAACGATGTTACAAAAACAATTATCTGTTGGACAAAGTATTGTTGATAAAAAAGGAAATATTTGGAGATGGGATGGTTTTATTTCTGAAGAAAATCATCAAAATAAAAATATCATCGACTCTCTTGTTAGAATGGAATCACTTAAAGAGGATGAGAAAAAAATTAAGGAAAAACTTGAAGTTATTAAGGATAAAAAAAAAAAGAGGAACAATATGAAAAGGATATCTTTAAGACAGAAAGTTTAGAAATTCAGAAAATTGAGAGTTTATACAATAGTCTTGATAATGGATTAAAAAAAATATCAAACATTAGTGAGAAAAAATCAAGTGTTCAAAATAATTATGAAAAAGTAAAAGAAAGAATAAATCTTACAGAAAATGAAAGAAAAAAAATTGTTAAAGAATTAGAACTCATAAAAAAAGAAGAAACTACAAATACTAAATTATCAACAGAAAAGAATGATAAGGAGGTTGTACAAAAGAATATTGAGTCATTAGACAAAAGGATTGAGGAAAAAAGAAGTCAAATAATTAAGTTAAAAGAGACTATAATGAAAAAAGAAATAAATAAAACCTTTAATATCAATGATTTAGAAAAAAACAAAAAGAGAAAAATAGAGTCTGATGAACAAATTAAAATCTTAAATAAGAGAAAGCAAAATTATATTGAGGAAGACTTAAAATTAAATCAATATCCTGAAATTTTACAAAAAAATTTAATGGAGCTAAAAGGAAAGAAAAATGATCTTTTGAAAAAAATTGAAATTAATAATAGTGATGTCAATGAGAAAATTTTAGAATATAGAAAGTCAGAAGAAAATTTTAATAAATTTGAAAAATCTAGAGAGAATCAAAGAAATGAAATAGTAAGAATTGAAAGTAATCTTGAAAATTTAAGAATAAAAGAAAATGATTTAAGAAAACTAATTTTTAATAAAACATCATTACAACCACAAGAATTTGAAGAAAAATCTAATATTAAAAGTGAAGATAAACTCGACCAAAATACTATTAATAGTTCACTTGAAAAATTAGTTTTTCAAAGAGATCAGATGGGGCCAGTAAACTTAAGGGCTAAATTAGAAGAAAATGAACTCACCAAAGTTATTGATGATTTAGAATTAGAAAAAAATGATCTTGTCCAGGCAATTCAGAGACTAAGGCTGGCAATTAATAAAATTAATTCTGAAGGCAAGAGTAGACTTCATAAGGCATTTGAAAAAGTTGATAAAAATTTTTCTGATTTATTTAAAAAACTATTTGATGGGGGTGAAGCAAAGCTTGAATTGATGAAATCTGAAGATCCACTTCAGACAGGACTGGAAATCCTTGCTCGTCCTCCTGGAAAAAAATTATCTAGCATAAGTTTACTATCTGGTGGAGAAAAAACTCTGACTGCTATAGCGCTAATTTTTTCAATTTTTTTAATCAACCCATCTCCAATATGTATACTTGACGAAGTTGATGCGGCTCTAGATGATGTTAATGTAGAAAAATTTTGTAAAATTCTAAAAGAGCTAAGAAATAATACAAAAACTAAATTTTTAATCATAACTCATCATAAAATAACAATGTCTTCAATTGATAGAGTTTATGGTGTAACAATGGCTAAAAAAGGTATTTCTGATGTAGTATCTGTTGATTTTGATAAGATCAATTTTAAAGAAGCTGTCTGATGACTTTGGATAAACTAAATAAGATAAAGAAAAAAATAGTTGAAATAGAATCTCCTAAAAAAAAATCGAAAGTTATGAACAAACACACTAACCTTTCTGTTGGATTTAAGGTTTCAATGGATTTAATCTCTCCTATAGTCGCCGGTGTCTTAATTGGTTTGGGCATTGATAAATTTTTTTCTACAAAACCTATATTTTTTATTATTTTTTTGTTATTAGGAATATGTACTGGATTTTTTAATACTTATAAATTCGTAAAAAAAATTAAATAATTACATTGGAGACAATTTTGGCAAGTCCACTTGAACAATTCGAAATAAAAAAAATAATCCCGTTAGAGTTATTTAGTTATGATATTTCTTTTACTAACTCCTCTCTTGCTATGTTTTTTACAACATTTATTATAACAATATTTTTTTTTCTAGGCTTGAGAAAGCTTTCTATCATACCATCAAAAACACAATCAATTGTTGAAATATCATATGAATTTATAGCTGGAATGATTAATGATAATATTGGCAAAGAGGGTATCAAATACTTTTCTTTTGTTTTTTCGCTTTTTTTATTTATTTTGTTAGGAAATTTAATAGGAATGCTTCCATATAGCTTTACATGGACAAGTCACATTATTGTAACTTTCGCAATTTCCTTTTTTATATTTATGGCAGTAACAATTATTGCTATTTTTAGACATGGTTTAATAAAATTTTTAAAATTTTTTGCCCCAGATGGCGTGCCTAAACCAATGCTGATATTACTTATCCCAATTGAAATTATTTCTTATCTTTCTCGCCCAATAAGTTTATCTGTGAGGTTATTTGCAAATATGATGGCAGGACACACATTACTTAAAGTCATAGCTGGTTTTGTTTTTGGACTTGCCATGAATAGTTACATTGTAGGTGGTATTTTACCACTTGGATTTTTAGTAGCCCTTACAGGTCTAGAAATAGTTATTGCATTTTTGCAAGCTTATGTTTTTGCAATATTAACTTGTTTATATATTAATGATGCAATACATTTACATTAATTTTTAAACTTTTTTACATAAGGAGTTATTATGGACATTGAATCTGCAAAATTATTAGGAGCTGGAATAGCTGTTTTAGGAGTTATAGGTTCAGGCATTGGTATCGGATCAATATTTGCAGCTTTTATTAATGCTGTAGGAAGAAATCCTGAAGCCCGCGAACATGTATTCACAATGACAATGCTTGGTTTTGCTTTGGTTGAAGCCCTTGCCCTCTTTGCTTTAATTATTGCTTTACTATTGTTATTTGTTTTTTAACATAATGCTCCAAATCTTACCAGTTGCACTTAATATTGGAATATTATTAATTTCTTGCACGGTTTTAGCAGCAGATGATCAGGGCGGTATGCCTCAACTTAACCCTGAAAGTTATACCTCTCAAATATTCTGGTTAATAATATTTTTTTCTTTATTACTTTCGTTAGTTCATTTTGTTTTTTTACCTAAAATTGTCTCAATTAGGTCAAAAAGAGAGAAGTTCATTGATGAATGTATATCAGAATCAAAAAGAATTAATGCAGAAATTGAATCAATTATAAATAAAATTGAAGCAGATTATCAATCTGCAAAGGAGGAATTTGATAGTAAAATAAAAAAAGCTTATGACGAAAATAAACAAGATTTTGAAGAAAAAAATAAAATCATTAATGAGGGTTTTGAAAATAAAAAAATAAAGTTAAGCAAAGAAATCTCCGATTCTAGAAATGCAATTAAAAGCAAATTAAAAAAATATTCGATATCGCTCTCTGATCAAATTTATCAAAAAATCATGAACGAAAAAATAAAAGGTAATTTAGATGAATTTAACGAAGTAATTGGAGATAAAAATTGAATTATTTAATTCAAGATCCTACTTTTTGGGTTGCAACTTCATTTGTTGTGTTTATTTTATTAATCATTAAACCCCTAAAAAAATCCTTGTCATCAAATTTAAATGATAAAATAAATGAATTTAAAAGATCTATTGATGAAGCTAAAAAACTTAAATCTGAAGCAGAAGTTCTCTATAAAGAGCAATTAAAAATAAGGGATGAAAATTCAGATAAGATTAAGAGAATGAAACAAGAAATAATTCGAGAAACAAAATTAATAAAAGCCAATTTTGAAAAAGATATTGATAATTCACAATTAAGGAAACAGAAAAATTATGACCAAATCTCATCACAATTAAAAGCTAAATTAAGTATGGAATTTAAGAAAGAGATTCTTGGAAATGCCATAATATATGCTGAATATAGAATTAAAAAAAACCTCTCTCATAAACATAATGAAGTGTTAATTGAAGAGTCTTTAAAAAAATTATCTAGTCATAAATTTAACTAAAACTTATGGCTGTTCACACTCATCTATCTGAAATTGAAATTTTAGATATAGTAAAATTGTATAATATAGGTAATTTGTTAAAATATGAAGGTATAAAAGATGGTATTGAAAATACAAATTATTTTTTAAAAACATCACAAAATCGTTTTATACTTACAATTTTTGAAAATAGAATAAAAAAAACAAAAATTCCTAAAATTCTTAATCTTCTTAAATATACTTCAGATAGCGGTATTTCTTGCCCACTACCAATTTCGGATAGGCAAAATCGTATTATAAATAACTTTAAAAAAAAAAAATTCTCTTTATTTAATTTTCTAGTAGGTTCAGCAAAAAAAAATTGGTCTGAAAAAGAATGTTATCAGGTTGGTAAGACTTTAGGCAAATTACATTTAAGAAATATTAATTTCCAACCTAAGTTAAAAAATGATTTCGGGGTTCTTTCATGGAAAGGTTTATATGATTTATCATTTTCAAAATTTAAAGGACTCTCTAACAATAAAAAGAAAACTATTCTACAAGAAATAGATTTTGTAATTTCTAATTGGCCAGAAAATCTTCCAAAAGGTACAATTCATGCTGATTTTTTTCCAGATAATGTTTTCTTTAATCAAAATAAAATTAGTGGGGTAATTGATTTTTATTTTTCATGCTATGATCTTTTGTCATATGATCTCGCAATAACATTAAATGCTTGGTGTTTTAAAAATGGCAGATTTAATAAATTAAAATTCAAAAAACTAATATCTGGATACGAAAATAAAAGAAAATTAGAAATAGAAGAAAAGAATAAAATTAATATTCTTCTTCGTGGTGCATCACTTAGATTTTTATTGACAAGAATATATGATTCAATGTTTAGTTATAAAAATAAATTTCTTAACCCAAAAGATCCTTTGGAATATTTAAATATTTTAGAATTTCATATAAATAAAAAAAATGAGTCATACTTTGAATAAAAAGTTTAATTTCATAGTATATACAGATGGAGCTTGTTTAGGAAATCCTGGCCCAGGTGGATGGGCTGCTATTATAATAAATGAAAATAACCAAATAAAAAAGATTTATGGTTCGGAAAAAAATACAACTAATAATAGAATGGAACTACAAGCCTCAATAAAAGCAATTAATGAAATAAAAAATTGTAGTAATATTAAAATTTTTACTGACAGTAAATATTTGATTGATGGAATTAATAATTGGATAATTAAATGGAAGAAAAACAACTGGATGACTTCAAATAAAAAACCAGTGAAAAACAAAGATTTATGGATAACTCTTGATAATCTCTTAACAAATTTTTCTGTTGAGTGGGAATGGGTAAAAGGTCATAGCGGCGATAAAATTAATGAAGAGGTTGATTTGATGGCGCGAAATGAAGCAATGAAGTTAAATAGATCCTAATACGTTGCCTGCCTTACTTTTGTCAAGTCCACCACCTTCTTCGTCAAAAATTGTTTTTATTTCACAATTATTTATAAGCATTACAAATCTTGAAAGCCTTACTCCTAAGCCGATAGATGAAAGATCTAACTCTAAACCTGTTTCTTTAATAAAATCTCCATTTGGGTCAGCAATATAATTTATATTATTTTCTCCATAAGAACTTATCCAAGAATCCATAACAAATGGATCATTAACTGAAATCACAAAAATATCATCAATTCCTTTTTTATGAAAATTTTCGATATTTGAAATAAACTCTGGAATATGATCTTTTGCACATGTAGGTGTAAATGCCCCAGGCACTCCAATCAAAAGAATTTTTTTATTTATAAATAATTCTTTTAAAGAGACTTTTTTTGGCCCATTGTCAATTATTTTAAATACTTCAATATCTGAAATAATATCTCCATGTTTTACTTTCATACAATTATCTTAATTCATCTAGGCCTTCGATTACAACATCTTTTGTTAAAATTTCTGGTAAAACAATTCCCTCTTTATTTTTTGGTCCATATATAATATTAAGTGGAATCCCAAACCTACTAAATGAAATCATAAAATTTAAAATATCTGAGTCTTTATTTGTCCAATCAGCTCTTAAAAGTTTAATTTCATTAGTTAAAAAAAACTTTTTCACTTCATCTGACTTGAGTGTTGAAATTTTATTAAACTGACATGTCACACACCAATCTGCAGTAAAATCTAAAAATATTAAATTGTCATTATTTAAATAATTTTTAAGTTTATCTTTGTCAAATTCTTCCCATATGATCTCTTCTTGTTTTGGAAATATAAAAAAAATAAATAAAATTGAAATTAACAAAATACTTGATGTGATCTTAAAATAATTTTTTTTTATAAAAATTGAAGAGATGATAATTAAAGATATGAAACCAAAAATAACCTTTAAATTTATACTTAATAAAGTTAACAACCAAGAGAATGTTAATATTAAAAGAATTCCCATTAAAAATTTAAAATTTTCAATCCACTCACCTGACTTTGGTAAAAACTTTATAAAACTTGGAAAAGTTAATATCAAAAAATAGGGAAATGCAAAGCCAATAGCAATACTCAAAAAAATTATAATTATAATTAGGTTTGAAGCTAACAAAGAAAAACCTACTGCAGTTCCCAAAAAAGGAGCGCTACACGGAGTAGCTAAAAGGGTTGCAAATAGCCCAGATAAAAAATTAGTTTGGAAATTATTCTTTGAACTTTTTGTATTTATAAAATTTAAAAACCTACCAGGTAAAATGATTTCAAAAAAACCCAAAAGATTAAGTGCAAAAACTAGAATAATTAGGGATAAAAAAATTAAAAAGTAATAATTTTGAAATTGGAATCCCCATCCCACTTGATTACCAAATAATTTCAAAAGAATTATTATAAAAGCGAGTAATAAAAAAGAAGAAATTATACCTAATATAATAGCTAAGCAGTTTTGCTTTACCAGAGTTGTGTTTTTTTCTGTTAGCTGAATAAATGAATAAAGCTTTAATGATAAAACAGGCAAAACACAAGGCATTAAATTTAAAAGCATCCCTCCTAAAATTGCCAAAAATATATAAATTATAACTCCATTTGCAGTCCTGCTATTTTCAAGTTTAATCTCTAATTCTTCAATATTCTTCTGATCTGAAAGACTTAAAAAAAAACTTTTTAGCCGATTTTCAAAGTCATTATCAGAGAAAACTTTAAGATATATTTTATTATTGACTTTAAATATATCTGTATAAAGATTTTGTGTTTGATCTTTGTCAAATACAAAAGCATTCATTTTATTTTGATCTAAATCTTTGTTATTAAATACAAATAAAAATGAATTCTGATCAGATGATACATATTCTAATTTATAAAAACCTGAATTTAATGAAGGAACTCGCTTTAGGTATTTATAAACAACAGAATCTTTTAAATTTTTAAAATTATTCTTTAAATCTAATTTTATCTTTCTTTGAGTGCTAACAGGTATGCATATTTCATTACAAACTAAATATTCAATATTTAAAGTAGATTCGAAAAATCTTATTTTTGGGTCAAATTCTATTTTTATTGGAAAAATTACCTCATTCTCATATCCTATAGTTAAGACTCCATGATCAATAAAATTTTTGGGAAAAGGATATAAAATTTCATATTTTTTAATCTTTTCATCACTTGACCATTCTAATTTTATAGGAAGTCCGGCATCACCTGGGTTTTTCCAATATGTTTTCCATCCTTTATCAAGGTTAATTTTTATTCCAATATAAAATTCGTTTTCATATTTTAAAATTTGTTCACTTGGAATGATTTGTAGACTGGATTTTTGTAAATCTTTTTGAATTTCTATTGAAAAGGATTTTGAAAAGAGGATTAAATAAAAAATAAAAATAGAAAAAAATTTCATTTTGAGAATGTAATATTTGAATTAAAAATAATTATCTGTAATAATTTAACTATGAATGGTTCTTATTTAAAGGGAAATATAATTTGCGCTTTGCCACAACTAAAGGATGTTTTTTTTTCAAAGAGCCTAATTTATATAACGCATCATAATAAAGACGGTGCAGTTGGTATTGTTCTTAATTACAAAATCATGAGTATAAGAGGCTCTGAATTATTTAGAAAATTAAAGATGTATGATGCAAAACATAATCTAGATATTGATTTTTCTTTTTATATAGGTGGACCTCTAAATCAAAATAATGGTTTTATCCTTCATTCCAATGATTACAAAAGCGAAAATACTCTTAAGGTAACAAAAAATGTTAAATTAACTTGTTCAACTGAAATTTTAAGTGATATTGCTAAAAATAAAGGGCCTGAAAAGTATTTCATATCATTGGGATATTCTGGTTGGGGGCCAGGTCAGCTTGAAGATGAAATAAAGCAGAATAGTTGGATTAATATTAATGAAAAATTAGATTTATTATTCAATTTAGAATCTGAAAAAAGATGGTACAGTGCGATTGAAAGTACTGGAATTGATTTTACTAAATTTTCTAATATTTCAGGAAATGCTTAATTTGTATTACTACTAATTATTTTTTTAAGTTCCCTAATATCATTTTCTATACTAATAAAAGTCTCTTTCTTTTTTAAAACATTTTTTAATTTTTGAGGATAATCACATTTATCTCCAATAGATTTTTTTACTGTTGGTAAAAACTTTCCGTAATGAGCTGTTGCTATATATATTCTTTTCTCATTATCTTTAAGAACTCTTTTACCCACAGCAAATCCAACTGCGCTATGGGGGTCTAAAATTAATTTATATTGCTTAAAAGCTTCTGAAATAGTTTTAACAGTTTCCTTATCTGATAATTTATCGGATTTAAAGTTACTTATCATTTTTCTAAATAAATTATTATCTATGCTAAAAAAACCTTTTTTTTCTAGATCTCTAAATAGTTTTTTAATTTTGTTAGTATCTTTACAAAAATAAAATAGAAATCGCTCAAAATTACTTGAAACTTGAATATCCATACTGGGACTTAATGAGCTTGAAGTTTTCATAACTTTCATTTTTCCCGATTTAAAAAATCTAGTCAAAATATCATTTTTATTGGATGCCACAACTAAGTTTTTTATGGGAAGACCCATTTTATTTGCGTAAAAGGCTGCATAAACATTTCCAAAATTTCCAGTTGGAACTACAAAACTTAAAGGTTCAAGTTCTTTCCCAACCTTCAGAAAACTCCAGAAGTAATAAACAATCTGACCCATTATTCTTACCCAATTAATAGAATTAATTGCAGCAAGATTATATTTATTATTTTCAATAAAAAACCTTTTTACAAGTCTCTGACAATCATCAAAATTACCATTAACTTCAATATTAAACACATTTGATTTCTTATATGTAGTCATTTGTTTTCTTTGAACTTCACTAACTTTACCTTTAGGAAAAAGGATAAATAAATTCAAGTTATTAGACTTAGAGCATCCATATATAGCTGCTGAACCAGTATCACCTGAAGTTGCTCCTAATATAGTTAAATTAATTTTTTTTTTTTTTAAAATATAGTCATATAAGTTTCCTAGAAGTTGAAGGGCAAAGTCTTTAAAAGCAAATGTAGGGCCATGAAATAAATTTAAAATAAATTCATTTTCATTTAACTTATCTATTGAAATTATTTTATTTTTAGCACTAAAATCTGAATATGTTCTTTCACAAATTTCTTTATATGATTTAAATGAAATTTCATTACATACAAATTCTTTTGTTATTTCAAAACATAACTCTGAATAATTTAAACTTGATAACGACTTAAGTTTTTCTTTGTTAAAATGCGGAACTTTATTTGGAACGTATAAACCTCCGTCTTTTGCGAGTCCGTTCAAAAGTACATCAACAAAACTTTTATTATTATCTCCACCTCTTGTAGAAGAATACAGCATTATTTTTTTACTCTTTTTATATTTGCAGCAAAAAAAACTCCTATAAGTCCCATAGCAATCATTAACCAAGTGAGAGCATATTGAAGATGATTATTTCTTATATAAATTCTTGTTTGATTACCTAATGGATAACCATTAGGACCATTATTGACACTTTCTAGATAAAAAGTCCCTTCAAGCTTTAATTTTGTAAAATTTTGAATTTGTATAGGATCAACAAAAAACCAAAAATTTCCAGTAACATCGTTATCTGGCTGAAATCTACCTTTTCTTCCTGGTATTCTTATTACCGCCTCAAATTCTTTTTCGCCAGACATTAAATTATTAATTCTTTCATTTTTTTCTCTTTTTTTTAATGGAATCCATCCGGTATCATAAATTATATTCCCTAAGTTTGATGACTTAAGAATTGTTAATATATGATATCCATTGTTACCATTTTTACTTAATGCTGGCATAAATAGCTCATATTCATTTAAAAGAACTCCGGTTACTTTAACCCTTTGAAATTCGAATTCGGAGGGCATTTCAATACTTTCTAAGGAAGTGGTTTTTGATTCAAACCTTGATACTCTTTCATTAATTAATCCAGTTTTCCACTCTAACCTTTTGAATTGCCATGCTGATAAACTTAAAAGTGTTGTAAGTGCAAATATGAAACCAACCAAAGGAATAATATTTGGGCGTGTAACAATATATTTTTTTTTGTTAAATTTAAACTGCATCAAAGGCTAAATAGATGCCCACCAGTAAACAAAAGTAAATAAGAATAACCAAACAACATCAACAAAATGCCAATACCATGCAGCAAATTCAAATCCAAGATGTTTCTTTGGGTTTATCCCCTTTAAGGATCTAAAAAAACAAACAATTAAAAAGATCGTACCTATGATTACATGCGCACCATGAAAGCCGGTTGCCATATAAAAAGTTGATGGATAAATTCCCTGATCAATAGAAAAAGTTGCATGTTGATATTCATAAGCTTGGAAACCTGTAAATATGAGGCCAAGAAGAATAGTTAGTGACAAAAAAATTAAAAAATTCTTTTTATCATTTTCTCTAAGTGCATGATGTGCCCAAGTAACAGTTCCTCCTGAAGCTAATAATATGAAAGTATTTAAAAGAGGAATACCAAAGGGTGGAATCAATTCAACATTTTTAGGGGGGAAAACTCCATCAAGAGAATCAATTCTCCCAACTAGCTCAGGGCTGTTTTCTCCTGGATAAAAAGCTACATCAAAAAAAGCCCAGAACCATGCTGAGAAAAACATTACTTCTGAAGCAATGAAGAAAATCATTCCGTATCGAAGACCAATCTGAACAACCTTATTATGGAATCCTCCTTCTTCGGATTCTACGATCACATCTCTCCACCAAAACACACATGATAAAGCAACAGCTAATGCACCAATATAAAAAAGAAGAGTCTTTTCCTCATGCATAAACTGGATAAAACCCCATGCCAAAATTAGTGCAGAAATACTTGTAACTAAAGGCCAAGGACTTGGGTCAACTAAATGATAAGGATGTTTTTGATTTTCACTCATATAATTTTACTCAACATACATTGTATATGATAAAGTAAGCTCCTGCAATTCTCCAATAAATTTATCATCTTTAATTGAAGGGTCAATAAAAAAAGAAACAGGCATGTCAACAATCTCTCCGGGAGCAAAAATCTGTTCCTCAAAACAAAAACATTCTATCTTGTTAAAATACTTTCCGGCCTGAAGTGGTGTAACATTGAACATTGACATAGTTTTTAAGGTTTTAGATGAAGTGTTTCTGGCTTTAAAAAAAGCAAGATTATTTTCACCTATTATTATCTCTTGTTTTATTTGCGCAGGTTCAAAAAAAATACCTGTATTTTTTTCTGTTGTGGAATCATATCTGATTATTATTTTATCTGTATATATACCATTCGATAAATTATTAACTTCAACAACTTTTGGAGTTCCCCCATATCCAGTTACCTGACAAAAAAGTTTATATAATGGAACTGATGCATAACTTAAAATAAGCATGCAAGATGCAAATAATAAGAGATAAAGGGCTTGATATCTTATTTTTTTATTCATTAAAATTTAAGTATTGTTACACAATAAAATATAAGTGCTAAAGTAAAAAGTGCTATACCAAGAGCAATATTTTTTTTTTTATTATTATTCATCAAATAACCATTGAATCAATTACTAGTACAAGAAAAATCAGGTAAAGATATAATATAGAGTATTTGAACAATCTAGATGCAAAATATAAAGAATCTTTACCATTAATTTTTGATAATTTAAAAGACAAAAACAGAAAATAAATATTTAAAATCAACGCAGTAATTAAATATATTTCACCAGCAAATTTCAGAAAAAAGGGTAAAAGAGAAACAAAAAAAAGTAATATAGAGTATAGTAGAATTTGTTTTTTTGTATAATTTCTTCCACTTACAACAGGAAGCATCGGAACATTAGCTTTCGAATATTCAATATCCTTATACAAAGATAGTGCCCAGAAATGAGGAGGTGTCCATATAAATATAATAGCAAA
>MDTE01023041.1_pt1 | contig 21567 bp, 21 predicted proteins | sample 811231 | NCBI WGS metagenome assembly MDTE01 (sample SAMN05326651, study PRJNA326480) | marine metagenome | isolation source: seawater | place: Indian Ocean: Red Sea | collected 2010
CTATGGAAAAATTCATAAAAGAAAAATGGTGGAGCCGACTGGGATCGAACCAGCGACCCCCACAATGCCATTGTGGTGCTCTACCAACTGAGCTACGACCCCACCAGAATCGGAAGGATTGTATGGATTCACTTTAAGGCGTCAAATGATTTTTTGATTTATAATTTAAACCAAGCAAACCAAATAAAAGTACATGACTCATTACGAACTCAATCACGTAGCACTCCACGTTGCAGATGTTAAAAAAAGCAGTGAATTTTATATTCAAACTTTAAAACTAGAACCCATGAATAGACCTGCATTCGATTTTCCAGGAGCTTGGTTTAGACTAGGCGAATTTCAAGAGTTACACTTAATTGGAGGAAGAAACAACTCTGTCCTATCACGCCCGAGAAGTAATCATTTCGCCTTAAGAGCAGACAATCTAGATGAATGGGAAGAATATTTTAGGAATATTAATCAAGAATACGAACCAAGAAGAACCAGACCAGACGGCGCTTTACAAATCTACGTAGCAGATCCTGATGGCCACTATATTGAATTGTTTACAGGACCTTAACTTCATAGATGTATCGGATTAGTCACGTTGCTTTGCACTAATATCTTCAGCCAATACTAATGCTTTAATCATCGCCTTAGACTTATTGATAGTTTCTTGAAATTCACTCTCCGGCACTGAATCAGCCACCCAGCCTCCCCCTGCTTGCACATAAGCCCTTCCATCCTTGAGAAGAGCAGTACGAATGGTAATACAACAATCAAGATTACCATTAAATGAGAAATAACCAACACAGCCTCCATAAGGACCTCTAGTTGTTTGCTCAAATTCAGATATAATCTGCATGGCACGAATTTTCGGGGCACCTGATAAAGTCCCTGCAGGAAAAGTAGCACGAATCAAATCATAAGGAGTGCAATCATGCTTAAGCTTACCTTCAACCTGAGAAACAATATGCATAACATGACTGTAACGCTCAATTATCATCAGGTCCTTTACTTCAACTGATCCATAATCGCATACTCGACCTATATCATTTCGAGCTAAGTCAACAAGCATTACATGCTCCGCACGTTCCTTTGGATCAGCAAGTAATTCATTCTCTAGGGCCAAGTCCGCAGCTGGATTTTCCCCACGAGGCCTCGTTCCCGCAATAGGACGAATCTCCACATTACTATCTTCGCATCTTACATGAATTTCTGGAGATGCCCCAACTAATGAATATCCATCGAATTCCAATAAAAACATATAAGGCGATGGATTAATTGAACGTACAGCACGATAAACATCTAGAGGAGCAGCATCAATGGGTGCTGAAAACCGCTGTGAGCCAACTACCTGTATAATATCACCAGAATTAATATATTTTTTTGATTTGTTGACGTTGTCTAGGAAGATTTCTTTTTTCTGATTAGATTTAAATTCTTTATCTGGTAAGTCTACCGGAAATGAAACCGGATTATATTCAATTGACTGCTCGAGCAAGGTAATAATTCGGCCAACTTCAGAAGAAGCACGTTCATAAACATCTAAAGGATCATCACTCGGGCCAATAATTCCATTAACAATAACAGTTAAAGTTTGAGAGACACGGTCAAAAACCAAAAGCTGATCAGCAATAATAAAACAAACGGTAGGTGTTCCTAACTCATCAACCTCAGGATGTGGCACAATCGGCTCTATATCATGAATAAATTCATAACCAACAAAGCCAAGTGCCCCCCCAGTAAATCGAGGTAACCCAGCCAAATCCACCGGCTCATAATTAGCTAAAACTTTTTCAACCACTTCCAGCCCATCGGCCACCTCTCCCTTATTCCGTACATTCCCCCTGCCTACTACTTTATACTTCTCGCGAATTTCACCTCCTTCTATCCATTCGATACTATCTTTAACTTGACGAATCATTCCGCGAGGATTGCAACCTACAAATGAATAACGCCCCAGATGCTCACCCCCTTCAACAGATTCAAAAAGAAACGATTCACCTAGCCCACGAATCTTACGGTAAGCCGTTAACGGAGTCTCTTGATCAGCAAGCAAACAACGAGAAACCGGGATCAGGTTTCCCTTTTTGGCCAATTGGCAAAACTCATCTTTAGTTGGGTGACAAAACTCCATCAAAAAAAACAATAAACCTGCATTACAATATGAAATTTCAAATAGACTACGTTATTAATTATTAAACATATCGTTTTATTTCTTATAAACGTCTTCAGGATTAACGAGTCTTTCTTCAGTTATATTAAATTCACCAGTATCATTAGCAGTCCGATAAAAACAGGATTTGTATCCTTCATGACAAGCTGCGCCAAGTTGCTCCACCAGAATAAGTAATGTGTCACCGTCACAATCGAAAGAAATACTCTTAACCTCTTGTGTATGCCCACTAGATTCACCTTTCATCCAATATTTTTGACGAGAACGACTCCAAAAATGAGTCTTCCCAGTCTCTATTGTAGAAATTAATGATGCTTCGTTCATCCAAGCCATCATAACTACCCTGCCTGTACTTTCTTCTTGAACTATAGCCGGTATTAACCCGTCACTATTGAATTTTAGTTGTTTAATGAATTTCATTTAAATAATCCGAACAGGAATACCATTAGATTTTAAAAAATTTTTAACATCAAAAACTGTATATTCTTGAAAATGAAAAATACTTGCTGCCAATACAGCATCAGCCTCTCCATCTTGAAGAACCTCTCCCATGTGCTCTAGACATCCAGCACCACCACTTGCAACTACTGGCACATCCACTGAACGACTAATAGAACGAGTTATTTCCAAATCATACCCTTCCTTTGTACCATCCGAATCTATACTATTTAATACTATCTCACCAGCGCCCAGTTGAACTGCTTTAATCGCCCATTCAACTGCATCTAACCCGACTGGCTTTCGTCCTCCATGGGAGAAGACTTCCCAAGACTCTTCACGTGTCTTTTTTGCATCAACAGAAACCACTATACACTGGCTCCCATATTTTTCAGCCCCTTCGCTGATTAAATTTGGATCTGCCAAAGCAGCACTATTGATACTAATTTTATCAGCCCCAGCTTTCAGCATAAGTCCCATGTCATCAATCGTCCGAATTCCACCACCTACAGTCAAAGGCATAAAGCAACGGCTTGCCACCTTTTCCATTACATCTATCATGGTTGTTCTCCCATGCGCGCTAGCTGTAATGTCAAAAAAAACCATTTCATCTGCCCCCTGCTGATCATAACGCATAGCCAGCTCTACCGGATCACCAACATTACGCAAGCCTCCCTCCTCAGCACGGCCAAAACAGACACCTCTAGTCACAACTCCATCGTGTACATCTAGACATGGAATAACTCTTTTAGCCAACATAATAGAAAGAAACAGCGAATAACAAAACGTTAAGAAGTGAAATATACTTAATCAGGCTGCCTTTCAAGAAATGAAAATATTATAGAGGTTTTTCTGCCTTATGAACACTCATCGTTCCTAACAAAATATTTGTTACCTGAATATTCTTAAAGCCTATCTGCCTAAGCATCGAAGAAATTCCATTTTGCGCAGGGTATTTTTTTAATGATGTTAATATATAGGAATATGCAAAAGGATTACCGCATAAAAACAAACCAAAAACCGGTAAAATAAACTTTAAGTATGTATAATATAATTTTCTTATAAAAAAATTGTGAGGTTTACCAAAATCAAGAATAAGCAATCTCCCTTCAGGCTTCAGCACACGTAAAGCCTCTTGCAAGCCAGTTTGGTAATCTGAAAGGTTCCGAAGGCCATAAGCAATAGTAATCAAATTAAAAGAGGAATCACTAAATGGAAGACTAAGAGCATCTGCCTGAAAAAGATCAGCATTAATATTATTTATTTTTATTATTCTGTTATTACCAATATCCAGCATAGAATTATTCTTATCCAACCCAACAACCCTTCCCCCTAGACAAGCTAAACGCATGACCAAGTCACCTGTTCCACAACAAATATCCAAAGCTTTTTGAGATTCAACAAAGCCAGACATATTTACTATTCGCTGTTTCCACAGGCGATGCAGACCTAAACTTTGGATATCATTAATTAAATCGTACCGAGTCGCAATTGATGTAAATAACGCATTAACTTTTTGAGCATGTTCATTTTTATCCATATACAAACCTGCAACGATTCTTTATCAAACAATACAATAAAGTGCGAGTGATTATAATGAGAAAACTATAATATTTGATTTCCTAATTGATATAATAGATTCTTTCCAAAAAATGATAGAGCTGGAAAGCGCCATCAAAAAAACTTTAAGTCTAATTAAGAAGTTAGACAATGAATCCATAAGTCTGGTTAGTTCTCGAGGACGATATAACGCCTTAGAACTAACATCTAAAATCAATCTTCCTATCTTCGATAATTCAGCGATGGATGGTTATGCCGTTGCCAGTGCTGATTTAAAGGAAGCAACAATATCTAACCCCATAAATCTTCGCTGCATAGAAAACATACCATCGGGAACTTCCACAAAAAAAAAAATAAAACACGGTACATGCATGAGAATTTTCACAGGTTCACCTATCCCGGAAGGTGCTGATGCAGTAATTATGCAAGAAGACTGCCAATACAACAATGAAGACGGGCTAATACAAATTAATAATCAAGTTAAGCCCTGGGAAAACATAAGAATACAAGGCGAAGATGTACGCCAAGGTGACAAACTACTCTCTAAAGGGGAATTAATAAATTCTGGTGCTATTGGATTACTTAACGCGACTGGCCATAATAACATAATAGTCGGAAAAAAACCACGAATTGGACTTATTGCTACTGGAAACGAATTAACTGAATCCTCAAATAAACTAGAACTTGGTAAAATATACGAAAGCAACCGTGGAATGCTCGCCTCAATAATAACTCAAGCTAATGGGCTACCTAAAATATATCCAATAGTAAAAGATGATTTAGATGAAACCACTTCTGCATTGGAATCTGCAATTACAGAAAATGATTTAATAATAACATCAGGCGGTGTTTCAGTTGGTGATCATGATTTCATCAAGCCAGCGCTTAAAAAGATTGGAGGGGAAATTAATCTCTGGAAAGTATCCATGAAACCAGGAAAACCTTTTATGCTTGGACAAGCCGAAGGCAAAACAATATTTGGACTCCCAGGAAATCCAGTATCTACATTAATTACATTTCTATTACTTGCGCGTCCCGCGATATTAAAACTTCAAGGAGCAACAAACCTTCACCTAACCAGTAATACAGGAACCCTATCAAACGAAATATTTAATCACTCAAATCGAAGACACTTTATACGTGTGAAAATAGATGAAAATTGCCATGTTTCAAGCATAGGAAACCAAGGATCACACATGCTATCCAACTTAACAAAAATTAATGGATTAATTGATATACCACCAAACAGTCACATAGCAAAGGGGGGGAAAGTCGAAGTATTAATGATACCAAGCTAAATTCAGCCCTCTTCTTTTTTAAGTAATTTTAATTTACTAAGAGCTTCTGACTTTTTACTGTCATCCTCTCGTATCACATCTTCTAAAGAACGCGTAACACATTCGTGAATTAACTCCACAACAGTCTTTCCTGTAGCTTTCGATGCTGTTTTTAAAGCATCTCTCAAATTTCCGGGTAAAACAATAAGCGATTCCTTTTTATCAACATCTTTAGGCTCAGATTTTTCTTCTTCATCCATAGCCTCACGAAACTTATTTCGCATAAAACCCACCATTTGCTTACCTTCTGTGTTTGCAAAGGATTTCACCTCCTCTATAAAACTTTTCGAAAGCCTAGGCTGATCTTTCTTATCTTCATTATTCTTTTTTTCTTCCATATCAATTAGACATTTTAGCGATCAATCGATCATTTAATTCACGAGCAGGATTATAGCCTGCTACACTTAATTTTGTACTTAAAGCTGCCACTTCGATTAATCGAGCTAGCGTTCTTCCAGGCCTAACAGGAATGTTAATATGACGAACTTTTACTCCAAGAATCTTTATAAATTCATCATCCATTCCTAATCGATCCACGTTGTCTGACTCTTTCCAAGGTTTTAACGTTACCACCAAATCCATTCTTTTCTCAGTACGAACACTTTTGGCACCAAACATTGCCCCAACGTTAATTATGCCTATACCCCGCACCTCCATATGATCACGCGCTAATTCCGAGCTAGTACCAATAATTTCACGGCCATCCAGTAAAGTAACCTTGGTAATATCATCAGAAACAAGACTATATCCCTTCTCAATCAGTTCCAGCACCGTTTCGCTTTTACCAATACCACTTTCACCACGAATCAACACCCCAATACCGTGAACATCCACCATGCTTCCTATCACTGTATCTCGTGGCGCGAATAATAAATCCAACTCAATAGTAGCTAAGTTGACAAATCGCATTGTAATCATAGGAGTTTGAAAAACAGGAACCCCTGATTCATTTGCAATAGATTTGAGCTGCTTATCAATTGTTAGATTTCTCGTATAAACAATGCATGGTATTTTGTACGAACAAAGTTTCCTGTATCTTTTAGTTCGTTCACTAACCGTAAGTGACTTTAGATAGTAGGCCTCTGCATTGCCAATTACTTGAATTCGTTTATAGGCAATATATTTTGTAAACCCTGCCAACGCTAAACTTGGACGATTAACTGTAGGCTCTATTATAGAACGGCTTAATCCACTTTCTCCTGCTACTAGTTTCATTTGCAAAGGGCCTTTCTGATCTTCAAAAAAGCGCAAAGCAGTAATCTTATCACGTTTATTTTTTTTCTTCGTCGCCATCCTACAAATTAAATTCTGGACCTAAATAAATCTCTCGGGCTTTAGGATCGTTAACCAAATACTCTGCTTCACCCTCACAACAAACATTACCCTTATGGATAATATAAGCGCGGTCAACTAACTTGAGCGTTTCCCTCACATTATGATCCGTAATAAGAATACCCATTCTGCGTTCCTTAAGTTGAATTAATATCTTTTGAACCTCATAAACCGCAATAGGATCTATTCCACTAAAAGGTTCGTCTAAAAGCAGCATTCTCGGATTGGTAACAAGAGCTCTAGTGATCTCTAAACGCCTTTTTTCCCCACCACTAAGTGTATATGCCTTATTCTTAGCCAATGCCGTTAAATCCAATTCTTCTAGTAACGACTTCAATCGAGCTTTTTGCTCCACGCGATCACTTGTACAAGTCTCTAATATAGCAAGTATATTTTGTTCTACAGTTAATTTACGGAAAACTGATGGCTCCTGAGTCAGATAGCCGATACCTAATCGAGCTCGAATATGCATTGGTATTTTACCAATCGAATTACCTTCAAAAACTACATCTCCTTCATCCGGCTTAACTAAACCTACAATAATATTAAATGATGTTGTTTTACCTGCTCCATTTGGGCCAAGTAATCCAACTATCTCCCCAGGTGAGACGGAAATAGAGATACCGTTTACAACCTGCTTATTTTTATACTGTTTTGTTATTCCTCTTGACTCTAACAAACTCATTGTAAATCGCTTATTCCAAATATAATTATTATTTCTGAACCTTCCGAACCGAATCTGGATTTAAGGTCATTTTCCAGTTTCCACTTGCCCGAAGCCTATTACGCTTCTGATCATATATAACCTCACCACCTCGCAAATCACCTTTCGAAGTCCTCAACAGAGGATCCCCAACTAATCTTAACTCACTCTCTCCGACTTTATAATGTGCCATTGTCCCAAAAGCAACCACCTCTGATCCATCTTGACGTGCTTTAATTTCCACTCTTGGTTGACCAACCAAACGAACCACATCGATTTCCTTATCATAATTTAATTGGCTACCAGTAAAACGCATCGGATTAGCCCCAGCTGTAGAGCCCTTCAAATCACCAATTGCCTCAATTGAATCTAAATCCTTCTTAATTGAATTTATTTTCATGTTAATTGAATCAGCACTAAAACTAAATCCATTCTTACTAGTTAACAATACAGACTCATTGAAATATGCAGAATCTATATGAGCATCATCCGACGACCGGGAATATTCAAAAAAATCACAGTCTACAAATAGTGGCGTACTAATTTCCGAACTATTTTTTCTTTCACTCAACGGAAACAATAAACCAATATCGCTTACTTTAGTTAGTTCTATTTTCACATCTCCATCAGCACGAAACTTTCCAATTTTAGTATAAATCTCCACTCGTTGAGCCCGACCATTTTGGCCTTCAAAACTCCAAGATGGATTCATGTCCATCACTATTCTATTTTTCTCAAAATCATAAATAGCCAAATATGAAGACAAACGATATTTACCCTGTAAAAGCTTTATTCCAATTGCTCTAGCCATCTTAACACCACCCGTATCATTGTTATTAAATATTAAATTTAAATCCTGACAATCCAACTGGCTATCTCCACGCTTTAATTGCACCGATCCAATATATCTTGCATACCCAATTTGGCCGTCTCTAGAAGGCTGAAAGACAAAATATCTCGAGCTAACATACAATGGTAACGATGTTTGCTCGTCACTTGAATTTGGTTCCGGATTAAAATTAAACAAAGCACTCTCATCTCCTAATCCCGCCGGAATTTCCATTTTAACATTTCCATATGCACTGACAGTCATAGACTCCCGATCAACCATTATTGATTCAGCTTTGCCGGATCGTTTACCCATTTTCCAATAAGGATTTCCATCAAATAAGATAGCGGCCGTCCTTAAATCATAATTAGCGATAGAATTCTCCTCATGGCTTCCTATAATAATTTTTTCGTTTTCCATAACAACATTACCGATAGCCTGGATTGATTTGATCTTCCAATCTTCACCTCTCATTCCAACATTAATCAGGTCGCTTCTTAGAATTCCTGCAGCCGTATCCACAACATTTACAGATTCACGAAACTGAGCTTGCCCAGGAATTAATTTAAATTGCCTTGCTGATATATGAAGTATTTGACCCTGATCAACTGTACCCTGTTTAGGCAAGTTCCGAAAAGAAACATCACTTAGGTCTTTTTTGAGTTTAGCCTTAACATTGGTTGATATCGTCAATGTCGGACCTATCAAGTTTCCTGAGAACCCCAACCCGCTTAGTTGCATCTGCCCATCAGCCGTAGCAAGTGATAAATCCCCATTTGATGAGATATTTTTGGTGTCTTGATTATATAGACACTTACTAGCTTTAAATATTAAATTTGTTTTACCTTCTGCTGTTAAAGAAACTAGCTGGGGGCTACTCAATGACAATAGTCCATTCTCAAGAAATGTTGCCTTTTCTCCAGTTAAAAATGTAGATCTTTTATTATCTAAGGATTTTTCAGAAACACGAAAATTTTCAATTTCAGTTCCGGGCGGTGTTTGGCTTTGAACACATTTTACATCAAAATAGAAAATGCCGGCAAAAAACAAAATCACCGATTGCAGCCTCAATAACATAGCTGGAATAATTGTGTAACCCTGAGAGAAACTTGCAAAGTCTTTACTATCGGAATAGAGCATTAATCCTATGAAGGAAGTTCAAACTCATCTGCGTGATAAGAACTACGAACCATCGGGCCACTCGCAACATGCATAAATCCCATATCACGGGCTTTGGCACCGTATTCATCAAATTTCTCTGGGGTTATATAGTTCACAACCGGTAAATGACAAAGGCTAGGCTGCAAATATTGTCCCAAGGTAAGAATATCGCAATTAACCGATCTTAGATCACTCATCGATTCTAACAATTCGGATTCACTCTCGCCAAGACCAAGCATAATACCAGACTTGGTATAAATTCCTTCATCACTATACTCTTTAACTTTCTTGAGTACAGATAGCGAACGGTCATAATTCGCACGAGAACGCACCTTTGTCGTCAAACGACGGACTGTTTCTAGATTGTGGTTAAATATCTCCGGTTTAGCATCAACTACCATATTTAGCGAATCATCCTTATTAAGAAAATCCGGAACCAAAACCTCAATAATAATCTCAGGATTACGAAAACGAACGGCATTAATAGTTTCTTGGAAATGATTTGCACCACCATCCTTCAAGTCATCACGTGCGACAGCTGTAATGACCACATGTTTTAATTTCAAACGGAATACTGCCTCAGCAACTCGATCAGGCTCGTCATTTTGAAGAGGTAGCGGTTTAGCTGTACTAACTGCACAAAAACCGCATGCCCGAGTGCAACGATCTCCAGCAATCATGAAAGTTGCAGTCCCCTTACTCCAACACTCCCATTGATTCGGACATTTTGCACTTTCACAAACTGTGTGCAAATCCAACTCCTGTAGTAATCCTCTTGTATGAGTAAATGCGCTACTTTGCGGAAGCTTAAGTCTTAACCATTCCGGGATGCGCTTTCGTTCATTAGATAAAACTGTCTCGCTCATAAATTAACCCAATTCGTTCCAAAATCGCGCTAACTCTACAGAATCAAAATCTGATAGAATTTCCCCATCCACATCAATCACCGGAGCAAGACTTTGATTACTTATTTTGAACATTTCATTCCAAGCAGATCTGTCTGATGTAACATCAAATACTTGATAATTAATCTTGTTGCTGTCTAGCCAATCTATTACCTCATCACACCATCCGCAGAATGGCTTAATAAAAAGTCGAACATTCTCAGCCTTATACATGCTCTATCACAAAAACGTGGTTAGATTGCTCTGAAAAAGCATTCAGCGCAATCTTACGCTTGATTAATCTCAGTTATTATCGTGTCTTGATGCTCATAAGAAGGAGAACAACAACACAATAAATGTAGAGTCTCATCCCCTATATTAAATAATTGATGAACTTGACCAGGCAGAATTGCAATAGCATCCCCAGATCTCACTTCACATTGTTCTTGATCAATTATCATCCGACCTCTTCCATCAGTAATATAATAAATTTCCTCAGTTTTATTATGATAGTGTTCCATGGTAGCCCCTCCAACCGGAATTCTCGCTTCTGCCAAGCTTTGATTTTGAACTCCCGAATTACGATAAGCTAAAAGTTCCCGAATTTCAGAACCATCCTTCGTTATAAAAGGCTCAATTTGTCGTATATTAGTGATATCCATAACTACAAAGTAGGACCAAGCATCCAAGGTGCAAATTCTTCATCACCCATACCTATCAATTCACTTTTTGTCTTTTCTCCACTAGCGACTGCAACAATTTTCTCATAAATTCGATGGCCAACCTGAGCCACAGTCTCAACCCCATCTAGAATCGTTCCAGCATTAATATCCATATCCTCATGCATCCAGTTATATAAAGCAGTATTTGTCGCTACCTTTATACATGGAGATGGCTTGCATCCATATACACTACCCCTGCCTGTCGTAAACACCCCAATATTACATCCTCCACTAACAAGCCCAGTCATACTGACAGGATCGTTCCCCGGGGTATCCATAAAACATAATCCACTAGCAGTAATTGGCTCTGCATAATCATAAACAGCAGAAAGGGGCGCTTGACCAGCTTTGGCTACAGCACCAAGGCTTTTCTCGAAAATTGTAGTCAACCCACCATCTTTGTTCCCAGGCGAGGGATTATTGTCTATTGTTGAACCAAACATTTCAGTATGATTCTCCCACCATCTAATTTGCGAAATCAGTTTTTGGCCAACTTCGGGACTGCTCGCACGACGAGTGAGCAAATGCTCTGCTCCATAAATTTCTGTAGTTTCTCCAAACACTGAACTCGCTCCTCTTCGGATCAATTCGTCTGAAGCCACACCCAAAGCAGGATTTGCCGACACTCCACTATTTGAATCTGATCCTCCACAATTCATTGCAAGAATCAACTTATCAATCGGCTGACTAGTCCTACGAAATTCGTTAACTTTTGGCAAAAGTTCGTTAACAGCTTTAATTGCAGATTCCACTGTCTTGCGCACCCCTCCGGTTTGCTGAATTGTCAAAAAAGTTGGAACATGCTCTCCTTCATGTTGCTTATCCAACTGATAATCTTTCACTAATTCAGGAATCTGATTTACCTCACAACCCAGCCCAATTAACACATAGCCTCCTATATTTGAATGACGCGCCATACCAGCTATAACACGCTGCAGTATTTTATGACCATGATTAACATCATAACTGCAACCTCCTTTATGGGTAAACGCAACAACTCCATCAACATTTGGATAATTTTTGACAATATTATTTACTCGAAAATGATCTGAAACATAACGGGAAACCGACGCAGAACAATTCACACTAGAAATAACACCAATATAGTTTCGTGTACCAGCTCGCCCCCCAGCTCGAGCAAATCCATTATAAGTTCCTTTATTTTCTAGAATAGGCAAAGGAGAGTAATCTTCGCAAAAGCAATATTTTCTACCGACTTCTCTTAACTCTACATTATGTGTATGCACCCAATCACCAACTTTTATATCGACCTTAGCGAAACCAATAATTTGTCCATATTTAACTAATTCCTGACCACGCTTAATTGATTTCAAAGACATCTTATGGCCTCCAGGGATAGTTTGACGAAGTAATATCAGCAAACCGTTTACCGATACTTCTACTCCTTTTTTAAGAGTACATCGTGCAGTTGCTACATTATCAGCAGAATTAAGCACTATAAAATCAGAAGATTCTTTGTTCATTTTGCTTTGAACGATTATTAACAAAAAAAAAGCCCGCCTTAGGCGGGCTAAAATTATATATTAAAACTTCCTTATCAAGGAGCATTATATCTCTTAGGATCAACTCCTGGCGCAGCAGTTACAGCTGTAGGAGCTGTAGTCGGAAACGCCGCACTCGAACCTGAATTAACAGATCCATCACTGTTTAGTGCCGCAATAGGGGAACTAACTGTTGAAACTGTACCTCCGGTAGCAGCACCACTTGCAAGCATCACCTGATTAACTTTAGAAATCAAAGTAGGAACCGCAGCAACAACCGAATTATAAACAGCTTGATGTTGTGATTTGTTAGTAGCCTTAACCATGGCAACCGCAATCTCACCAGCCTTAGCTGGAGCAGACTTAGACGCCGCACGTGCAATTCCCTTTAAATATTGCGGAGCTAGCTTAACAGCCTCTGCTGCCAAGATTGGCGCAGTTTCTGGCACCAAACTACATAGAAAACTCACAACCGCAACTGAAGCAGCTGGCTTCTTAGTAATAGCTGCTCTCAAAACTTCAACAGCAACCTCAGCCTTATCAGCTTTGTTCGCTTTTAAAACGAGCTTGTTGGCGATGAAAGGAACCTCAGCTCCTGGTGCCTTAGAGAACGCATCCTTGATTGCTTTACTATCCACAGAAGCAGATGCTGTAGCAAAAGTAACTGCAAAGGCTGCAGCGACAACTAACCGTGTACTTGTTTTCATATTATCTTTAAATTTTATCACCCGAACAGGCGGGGAGTTTCTTTATCTACCCGCCTAGTGTCAACCAGAAAAAGTAAACTATTTTTATTTTTTTGGCTTTTTTTTTGTTATTTACAGCTGGAATAGTGAAAATTTGGATTTAGAGTCTCACCGGAAACTAATAAAAAAATGAAAAAAAAGCACTTTCTACCGATTTTTATCACTATTATTATACTATTTTCATCTCAAGTACCTAGAGCACAACAACTTCCAATCGTAAATAATGTAGACCTTCAGCCATTCAAAGCCCAAATTGAAAGACTTATTCAGGCTAAAGATTTTCTTGGAGAACCCTTCACAGTGGAAACGAAACGTAAAATTAGCCAAGCACTAAAACTAGAAAATGAATCAGAGGCTATTTCAATCGCACAACAAATACTTGATGCACAATGCCTTATTGACGTTCAAATCAATCCAGAATCTCGGGTTAAAGCAAAAGTAGGACCTGCAGATCGAATCCTTGTAGAAAAAGGCTGGCGCAATTTTTTGGTTAAAGTTCGAAATGAAGCTGGAGTTACGGCCCCACTTCAGGTGAGAAGCGAAAACGCCCTTCCTTTGGCAGGATCACCAAAAAGCAAAATCAAGGATCGGTGGCTAGATTTAAATGCCTTTAATTCTCAGCCTCTAACTAAATCACTCAGCGGCTTGGAGTTGGAATACCGGATTATTCAACTTTATAGTAGAGATAAAGGCAAAAGAGATGCAAAACTAAGTTTTGATGTTGGGCAAGGAACTCAAGATCTTGGCTTTCGCAGCGAAGTAAATTTACTTTTTAACAGTCTCCCAGCCTATACTATTTCACTCAAAGTATTAGATGAGAACAACAAACCGACTACTGCTGGATTTGAAATCCGTGATCAAATTGGACGAGTCTACCCATCGCAATCCAAAAGACTCGCACCCGACTTCCATTTTCATCCGCAAATATACCGCAGCCATGATGAAACAGTAAAACTGCCTGAGGGTACTTACCAAGTTAAGTTTTATCGAGGGCCTGAATCAATAATCCAAACCAGAACCATTAAAGTTAATAATTCTAACAAAACTGAATCATTTAAGGTGCAACGATGGATAGACCCATCATTAATGGGCTGGTGGTCTGGTGACCATCATATTCACGCTGCAGGTTGCGCTCATTATACAAATCCAACTGAGGGCGTACACGCTGCAGATATGATGAAGCATTGCATCGGAGAAGATTTAAAAATCGGAGCCAATCTAACTTGGGGACCGTGCTTCGATTATCAAAAACAATTTTTTACTGGCAAAGATGATAGAGTCTCACAATTCCCTTATCTTTTAAGATACGACGTAGAGGTATCAGGGTTCGGATCCCACCAATCCGGACATCTTTGTCTACTTCGACTTCGCCAACAAATGTTTCCAGGTGGAGATTCGAAACATCATTGGCCCAAACTCTGCCTGAATACAATTCGATGGGCTAAAAAACAGGGCGCCCTTGTAGGACCAGCTCACACCGGTTGGGGTTTAAATCAAACCACTTCTGATCTGCCTACATATGAGGTCCCTCCATTTAACAGTATTGGTGCAAACGAATTCATTGCTGATGTAACACATAAAGTTCCTGGCCCAAATGGAAAGCTTGTCCCCGCAGTGGATTTCCTATCGATGGTCGATACTCCTTATGTGTGGGAATTAAACATATGGTACCACATCCTCAACTGTGGATTTCGAACAAGAATTAGCGGTGAAACAGATTTTCCTTGTATTTACGGTGAGAGAGTAGGACTTGGACGATCATACGTAAAACTCGAAAATAAACTAAACTACAATGATTGGTGCGAAGGAATTCGATCAGGACGAAACTATGTAGGTGATGGACGTAGTCATCTTATAGATTTCCATGTCAACAACATTGAGATGGGAATAAAAGACAGCGAACTACGTTTAACTAAACCCGGAACAGTCCTTGCCAGAGCCAAAGTAGCAGCATTACTGAACACTAAACCTATGCCAGATATAGCTAAAAGAAACTATAATGAAAAACCTTACTGGCATATAGAGCGTGCGAGGATTGCAAATACTAGAAAAGTTCCAGTTGAAGTAATTGTAAATGGCTATCCAATTGCAAAAAAAGAAATTACTGCAGACGGCGAACTAAAAGACATTGCGTTTGAAGTTCCAATTCAGTACAGCAGTTGGATCGCGCTCAGAATTTTACCATCCTCACACACTAATCCAATTTTTGTGATAGTAGATGATAAACCAATTCGCGCCTCTAAACGCAGCGCTCAATGGTGCTTAGAGGGGGTAAAGAAATGCCGCAAAGAAAAACTGCGTTTTATGGGCGAAGATGAAATCAATGACTTTAATATGACCTATGACCATGCAGAAATGGTTTATAAAAAGATAATTAATGAAAGTGTCGCAGACTAACCGAGGAAAAGATTAGTCGGAGGACCACTAACATTCGGCCTACACCTGAAAATCCCACCGGCCTGAGGCTGCTTTAAACTACCAGTTTCATCCAGATCACGACTGGCAGTGGTGATAAATAACTCATCCCAATTATCACCACCAAAACAACAAGAAGTAACTCTCTCCACCGGAATATCAATTTTACACAACAATTCTCCACTCGGATCAAATCGAGCCACGCCCCATCCCTGCCAAAGCGCAACCCAAAGCATACCGTCATTATCTATGCACATACCATCGGGGTACCCCATTCCTTCCGGCAACTCAAATGCTACTCTGCGATTTGACACAACCCCCAAATCCATATCGCAATCAAAAACAGCTATTTGCCGTGTAGGAGAATCAATGTAATAAAAAGATTTTTGATCGGCCGTCCAAGCCATGCCATTGGAAATACTCACGTTATCAAATAATTTATCAGTAGATAAATTACGGTTTAACCTATACAGACTTCCAACATTAGGCGCTTCGTCAAGACCCATCGTTCCAGCCCATAGCCGCCCCTCGGGATCCACCTTCCCATCATTAAAACGGTTATTTGGAAAATCCTTTTCTGGGTCAATAATAGGAGAAACATCTCCGCTATTTATATCTAAACGAGCCAACCCAACAGTAGTGCCTAAAATTAAATCACCTTTTCGCGAAGGGACAGCTAAACCAACTTTCTCGCCCACATCCCATGATTTATTTTGACCTGTTGATGGATTAAAACAACAAACCTTAGCTCTCTCGATATCAACCCAAATTAAGTCATTAGCATCAGCTCTCCAAACAGGGCCTTCACCAAGAATTGCCTTAGCATCCAATACACATTCAGCTGTCAGTGTTTGCACATAAGCAACTTGGCCAAATAAACCGACTGCTGGCAAGTTTGGAATGTTACTTGAAAAGATTATCAACGACTAACCATTGACACATCAAGCTCGCCACATATCGGCTCAATACCAGTAGAGTTTTGAAAAGGAGCAAGGTCGAACTCTGGAATCACTGCCATTAAATGATCAAATATATCCGCCTGAATCGCCTCATATTCAGCCCAAATCGTTGTATCTGTAAATATGTAGATTTCAATCGGCAAACCATTGTCACCTGGCTCAAGTTGCCTAATCAAAAAAGTACGATCTTGACGAATTTGCGGATGATTTTTCAGATAAGCAACAATGTAGGCACGAAAAGTTCCTATATTTGTCAAACGCCTACCATTTACTAGTTCTGATAAGTCAATTTTTGTAGTCTGATTATGAGCGTTGACTTCATCTAATTTCGACTGCAGATAATCCTTAAGCAGATCAAACCGCTTAAACTTTTCCAGTAATTCATCATCTATAAAGCGAATCGATCTCATATCAATTCTAATCGGACGTTTTATCCGCCTGCCTCCTGAGTCCTTCATCCCTCGCCAGTTACGGCAAGACTCGGTGATTAGTTTCGATGCAGGAATACTAACAACGGTTTTATCAAAATTCTGCACCTTTACTGTAGTCAAGGAAACGTCAATAACATCGCCATCCACACCGTGGCTCTTCATCTCAATCCAATCACCCTTACGAACTGTATCATTTGTAGCAATTTGAATTCCTGCCACTAACCCCATTATCGCATCTTTAAACACAAATAAAAAACCCATGAACATTGCACCCAGCCCAGCCATCAAAGCACCCACCTCTCTGCCCATAATAATAGAAATAATAAACACGCCTCCTATAATACTTGCCACTAGCATTACTGCCTGTGTTAGCCCCTTAATTGGTATCCTTTTTGAAATTTCAAACCTTTGATAAACATCTAACACACTCGATAACAAAGCTTGTAAAGTAAATAGTAATGCCGCAACTAAGTACACTTTCGAAGCACCTTGAATAAATGCAACAAGACTTGCCAGTTTATCAAAGACCACAGGTGCTAAAACATGCACAACCAACGCTGGGACTATATTTGTCAAGCGTGAGAATACTTTGTTTTCAATCAGAACATTGCCCCAGTCGTTATCTGACTTAATTAGTAAAAAACGAATCGCTCGAAGAACAACTCGTCTTACCAATAAATACGCCAACCAACTGACGACAAATAACACTAGAGCACCCAAAAGATTAACAAGAATACCTGACCAAAAATCCCCTATTCCCCAATCAATAAAATACCCCTTAAGCGATATCAAAAGATCGCGAAGAGAATCAAAATTTTGATTAATATTCTCAGAAGCGTTATTCATTACGTCACCATTATTTTCAGCTTTGTTTTCTTGCATTTTTCACACTCCAAATCTCCGGGGATTTAAGCTAGTCAATTAGAGAGCTTTTGGCGAAGCATAAATAAAAAACGGGAGCCAAAACGGCTCCCGCTACCAAATCAATAATTTACAATCTAGAAACTTTCTCCCACCTGAAAGCGAAGAAATTTAACTATTGTAATTTCATCATCTAAATCTCGAGCAACAGACGCGATATGATCCTTAATACTCACATCTGGATTTTTCACAAAACCCTGTTCAACCAAACAATTTGTTGCATAGAATTTATTTATTTTACCATTAACTATGTTTTCCACAGCTTGCGGAGGCTTACCTTGAGCTTGCTCCTCAGCGATAGCCTTTTCCTTTTCAACCAACTCAGAATCAACTTCTTCGCGACTGACAGAAACAGGTGCTGAAGCAGCAATATGCAAAGTAATATCCTTCACCAATGACTTAAAATCGTCATTAGCTAATGTTTCATCTTTTCCTGTTCCAACTTGCAATAAGACACCAACTTTCCCCCCGGTATGAATATAAGCAGCGATCAAACCTACACCATCTACTTCTAATTTTGAATCACGAGAGAATTGAATATTTTCACCTATTTTGGCAACTTGAGCTGTACGCAACTCTTCAAAGTCAGTGTCAGGCTCATTTAGTTTAAGGCGAGCAATTTCAGCTGCAAATTCAACAAATGTCTCATTCTTTGCAACAAAGTCTGTTTCACAGTTGATCTCAACTAGAATTCCTGCCTTTGAATCTGGCTGAATGAAGTGAGAAACAATACCTTCATTAGCCTCTCGGTCAGCTTTTTTTGCCGCCTTGATGGTGCCTTGCGCACGAAGAACATCAACTGCCTTTTCTATATCACCATCGGTCTCAGTGAGAGCTTTTTTGCAATCCATAAGCCCTGCACTTGTCATTTTGCGGAGCTCCGCAACCATTTTCGCTGTTACTTCTGCCATAATATTTTTACTTAATAATCAACTAATCCTAATATTAATAGAATGCTTATAATGTTATTCAACTTAGGATTCGATAGCCGATTCAGTTTTCTCATCTGATGATTCCTCAGTCTCTTCTTGAGTTTCATTATCAACTGAATTGGATTCTTTAATTTCGGGCGATTCGGACTTCTTATCAACATCCGCCTTTAATTTATCTGAAGCTGCGTCATAAGCCGCACGAGCCTCAATAATAGGTTGAGCTACAGCATCCAAAATCACTTTAACAGAACGTATAGCATCATCATTACCTGCAATAGGATAATCGACCAAGGTCGGATCAGTATTAGTGTCAACAATTGCAACAATCGGCACCCTTAATCTACGCGCCTCAGCAATGGCATTATGCTCACGCTTAATATCCACAATAAACATGGCATCCGGTTTAGTATTTAGATCACGTATACCATTAAGACGAATATGTAAACGATTTAACTCACGACGAAGCATTGATTGCTCTTGCTTAACATATTCAGACATACGCCCATCCGACTCCATTGATTCTAGCTCAATCATCCTTTTTATGGATTTTCGAATGGTATTCAAATTAGTCATCATACCTCCCAGCCATCGTTCACACACGTAAGGCTGACCAGTACTCTCCGCAGTTTCTTTAATTGAAACCTGGGCTTGTTTTTTTGTCCCTACAAAAAGAACTTTACCGCCTTTACCCACAATCCCCTTAAGAAAGTCAGCCGCAGATTGAATCTGCGAAACCGTCTGAACAAGATCAATGATATGAATTCCATTTCGAGCCTCAAAGATGTATTCTTTCATCTTCGGGTTCCACTTACGCTTTTGGTGTCCAAAGTGCACACCTGCGTCCAATAATTCTTTTACGTTACTCATTATTTATTTTCCATTTGTTGCCAACTGTTTCACGAACAGTCGTCCCGCGGAAAAAACAGGATTCGGTTTATTGTTGTTATTGCCTCCTAAGAGCAACCATGCTCAAGGTGAATTTTTAAAGACGTTCGGTTAATTGACGAAATCTGGGCATAAAGATCCAAGACGCCAAAAAAGGGCGCGCACTGTAACAAAACCGCCTACAGCCGCAACCCCGAAATTCCATAAATTATCCAAAGAATTGATTCCAACCAAATATTTATGCCAAACTATAGCTGGTAAAACAGTCCCTTGGATATTAGAAACCTCTGATTTAGGAGGTATAAATCCAGCTTTATGCTGATCAAATTGGTTAAGCGCAAACTAAAGACCATCATTTCTCACTCACTGGTGGTTACCACATTTCTTTGCCTTGGCCAGATATATTGCCATGCAAAAAGCCATATTGTAGCAAAAGGAGAAACCCTTGGAACTATTGCTAAAAAATATAATTTCACAATTCCGGAGCTAGCCAACCATAACGGCATCCGTAATCCCAACCGCTTAAAAGCAGGACAAAAAATCGATATACCAGAAAAGTCATTTAACATTAGCTACACTGTTAAATCTGGCGACACTCTTAGCAGTATAGCGAAAAAGCACCAAACCACATCTAACGCCATAGCAAGAACAAACAAAATTTCTGACCCACGAAAACTTAAACCCGGCCAAAAACTAATAATTACCAAAGGTCGTTCCACTATAAGGAGCACCAAACCAAAAACATCTTCTATCACAAAAGATATTCTTGCTAAAATCAACAGACCCAGAATAAGACGCGGACGATGGAAACACATTGTTATCCATCATAGTGGAGATAACACCAATAGCATCAAAGGCATGGAACATTATCATCGTCGAGTGCGACGAATGGAAAACGGTTTAGCTTATCATTTTGTAATTGGAAACGGGGTGAATACCGGGGATGGAAAAATATATGTGGGAGACCGTTGGAGCCGTCAAATTCGCGGCGGACATGTCGCCAGTACAGCTTTAAATGAAATAGCAATTGGAATTTGCCTTGTAGGTAACTTTAATAAAAGAACACCAACATTAAGGCAACGATCAAGCCTAAAGGCCTTGGTGTCTCAACTGCGACAACGAACTGGCATTTCCTACAAAGAAGTTCGTTCTCATCGAGATATAAATCCTAAGCCAACTGCATGCCCAGGTAAAAACTTCAATCTTCGAAGAGCGCTAAATTAGTTAGCAAATAATTTTTATTGCACCTTATTAGCATCAAGCCAATTGAGAGCCTGAACAACAGCTTCATCAGGACTACACAAAATCACCTCTCCCGCTCTAGGCTTTAATTCAATATTACCCTTAGCCAAAGATCGCTCACCAATACCTATTCTCAACGGGAAACCTACCAACTCGGAATCTTTAAATTTTATTCCAGGCCTAGCAGAACGATCATCAAGAATCACATCAATCCCCTCAGCCTTCAAATCTTCATATATCTTTAAAGCCAACTTCATAACCTCAGATTCAGGTTCAACATCCAGCGCTGTAATACAAATCTGATATGGAGCTACCGAAGTTGGCCAATTAATACCATTTTCGTCAAAACATTGCTCGATTATTGCCTGCAATGTCCGCGTCACACCAATTCCATAACAACCCATAATGCA
>MDTE01071243.1_pt1 | contig 21559 bp, 20 predicted proteins | sample 811231 | NCBI WGS metagenome assembly MDTE01 (sample SAMN05326651, study PRJNA326480) | marine metagenome | isolation source: seawater | place: Indian Ocean: Red Sea | collected 2010
CCGTGCCGGAGTGGTGAAACTGGCAGACGCGCGGGATTCAAAATCCCGTGGACTTCGGTCCGTGTGGGTTCGAACCCCACCTCCGGCACCATTTCTTTTGAACGAGTTACGGGATCGTGGCAGGCGGCCAAGAGTCGCCCGCTCTATGGGACTGTCGCTGAAACTGTCCCTGCGACGCCGAAGCTGACCGGCCAGTTCAAGTGAATCGACGGGTCTCCGTCTCCCCCTGCGGCGGGCGACGTTGACTCAGTAGCTGAGTCAGAGATAATCCCCGCTGTACTCCGCTGCCAGACACGGTCAAGTGCAGAGCCGCCTGTGGCCCGAACGTGTCTGGGCCGCTCAAGAGGAGCCTTCACCTCCCATATGGCCCACAACTTCTCCCAGACCGCCGCCTATATCTGGTCGCTCGCCGGGCTACTTCGACGCGCTCGGTATTCCGTTGCTCCGAAGGCGCAGGTTCGAGGACGGTGACGATGGGAGCGCGCCCGGGGTCATCCTCATCAACGAGACGCTGGCCGTGCAGATCGACCTGGTCAGATCGCTACGTGCGGAGTAACCGCGGCGTCCGGGACGCCCGCACTCCTCAACCGGACCCCGACCGACTACAATTCGGCGTCATGACACGATTTGGAGCGACCATCATCGGAGTGGCCCTGCTGGCGGCAGGGTGCGGCGGCAACACGGCCCCTGAGGGTCAGGCGGAACCGGTCGAGCCGGGCGGCGTGGCCCTAGTGGGCGCGCAACTGATCGACGGCACGGGCGGCGCGCCGGTGGCCGACTCGGTGGTGGTGATCCGCGACGGACGCATCGAGAGCGCCGGTCCGCGGGACACGACCCCGGTCCCCGACGGGGCCGAGACCGTGGACCTGACGGGAAAGACGCTCATGCCCGGACTCGTGAATCTGCACGTCCATTACCGCGAGGGCGCCGAAGAAATCGAGCGCCAGTTCGACGCCCAGTTGCACTGGGGCGTGACGACGGCCCGGAGCACCGGCAGCGACACGCCAGAGCGCGTCGCCATCCTCCTCGATTCGGCCGACCGACCGGACGCGCCACGCACCTTCACCGCCGGGATGGGCTTCTCGCGACCCGGTGGATTCAACGCCGCCGGGCGTAACGCGCCCGAGACCGAGGAGGAAGCCAGACAGCTGGTCCGGAGTCAGACCGACCTCGGCGTCCACTTCATCAAGATGTGGGTCAACGAGGTGGCCGAGCCGGACCGGAAGATCACGCCCGAGATCCGGAGCGCCATCGTCGAAGAGGCGATCGCCAACGGCGCCATCCCGGTGGCGCACATCGACGAGGAGGCCGATGGGCGACAGCTGATCGAAGCTGGGCTGACCGACTTCCTTCACAGCACGGTGCTGACCTTCGGCCCGGGCTCGGGAGCGCCGGTGGACGACCCCGACCCCAGTGCCGAGTTCATCCAGATGTGCCTGGACAGCGGCGCCTACTTCACCCCCACGCTCTCCATCATCCAGGGCAACTGGCACTTCGCTGAGAACCCCGCGCTGCTCGACGATCCCGAGGTCCAGGCGTCCTTCGCCACCTACAACCCGGATGCGCTGGCTGGGTGGCAGGATGCGGAACGCCGCGCGAGCGTGGTTGGCGCCGACAACTTCGAGGATCGCAAGGCCGCCTTCCGTCAGGTCCAGGACTTCGTGCGGACGATGCACGAAGCCGGCGTCAAGGTGGCGATGGGGAACGATGCCGGTACACCCAACGTGCCGTTCGGGTGGGGCATGCACCACGAGATGGAGCTCTACGTGGAAGCCGGCCTGAGCCCGATGGATGCAATCGTGGCCGCGACCAGCCTCGGCGCCAGCCAGATGCCGCCGGTCGGCCAGGCGGACTTCGGCACGCTCGAAGCGGGCATGGTGGCGGATCTGATCGTGCTCAACGCCGACCCGCTGGCCGACATCGCCAACACCCTCGACATCGACCGCGTGATGCGGCTGGGCGAGTGGGTCGACCGGACCGCGCTCGGAGCGAACTAACGCCCTTCCGCTTCTTGCAGTCGGGCGCCGGCCAGGATGTTGTAGAGACCGTAGTTGCCCTCGTGGCAGGCGTACTCGAAGAGCGGCATCTCGCTCTTCTGCATCGGCAGCCGGTAGGTCCACGGGCGATCCCAGGCTCCGGGGTCGGTGACCGTCACTTCATAGAGCAGCAACCCTTCAGAGGCGCGGGTGAACCGCTCGACGAGGTGCAGGTCGCGCGTGGTTACCCCGGCCCGGAAGCTCGTCTCGCGCAGGAAGTTCGTGGTCTCGACCACCAGCGTGTCTCCCTCCCAGCGACCACGGGAATCACCCATCCACTGGCGCACCCCATCGGCGAGGTGCGGACGGCCATCGAGCGGGATGATGCGTGAGCTGTGCACCATCTCGTTCAGCAGCAGGACATAGTCCTCCGTCTGAGCGATCTGCACGTTCTGGTTGTAGCCGGCCGGATTCATCGGTGGGCCCGAGTTGAAGCCCAGGATGCATCGCACGGCGAACATCCCGTCGCCGAGAGTATCCACCCACCCGCCCGGAGTCGGAGCGTGCCGATCGATGCCGGCCCGTGATTCGACGAGCGCCTGGCGTCTGGCGGCGGCCCCAGTGTTGAGCGGGGGTACGCGACCATCCGGTGGATCGACGACCAGAGACGTCTGATTCGTCTCGGCGACGCCGTCGCCGGTCTCGAACCAGAACTGGTTGTAGTTGCCGACGCCGTCGGCCGGCTCCTGATCGTCCCGCACCTCGAACTCGGCGAACCGCGCGGCCTCGAACGCGGCCGCCTCCTCTTCGGTGAAGAAGGCCTGCTCACCGAGCTCTCTCGGGCGCTCGAACGGGGTCAAGGTGCGAAAGTCCCAGACGCCGTTCAGGTCGGGAGCGCCCCATGCCGTGCGGGACCCGTCGCCTTGCGGTGCCTGTGCGGCTGCCGGCGCCGTGACCGCGCCAAGGGCGAACACCAAGGCGATACCGACCGTCGAGGTTCGTGCTCCCACTTCATCCTCCTCCGTCGCCGGACGCATCGGCATCGTGGAGTCGCGTCCATTCGACCGTGCGCCCGAGCAGCCGGATACCCAGCCACCCACGCACCTTCAGCACGCCATCTTTCAGCTCGAGATCCGCCTTGTACTCCTTGCCGTTCTCCGGGTTGTAGATCCGCCCGTCCTTCCATTTCTTGCCGTCGAACCGGAAGCGCAGGATGAAGTCAGCCCCGAGCAGGGGACGCCCTTGGAGATCTGGATCCGGATTCTGCGCATCGACGCCGTCAGCCGGCGGCTCGTCGTAGAAGTGGATGAACTTCCCGTAGTACAGCCCGTCCCGCTCGTACATCTCGACATGGGCACCGTCGCCCGTGTCCCATGGCCCGAGAATCGCGGTTGGCAGCTCGAACGTGTCTTGCGCCAATGCGGCCGCCGGATGCAGGCCGCCAAGCGCCGCGACCAGACTGAGCCCGAGCACGGCGACTCGTTCGCGCATCTACTGCCCCGCCGCCTTCTCGGCCGCTCTCGTCGAGCGCAACGAAAGCTCGGCCGCGTAGTTCCCCTCATGACAGGCGTACTCGTAGATGAAACCAGTGCCGGGGGCCGGGCGCATGAAGATGCGGGCCGTCCAGGGCCGCGTCCACGTCGACGGGTCGTCGAGCGTGTATTCATACTGCAGACGTTCTGGCCCTACCCTCGTGAAGCGCTCGATCAGCCGCACGTTCTCGGAGGAACCGCTGATCCCACCGGTGAAGCCGGTGGTCTCCACCACAAAGGTGTCGTCTTCCCACCGGCCGTAGGAATCGCCCAGATCCTGACGGACCCCGACGGCCTGGCCCGCCGCCCGCACCGGTATCAGCCGGGTGTCATGCATCATCTCCATCTGCATGGCGACGTGTGTGGGGGTCTGGAAGATCTGATAGTTGCTGTTGTAGCCTCGCCCGCTCATCGGGAGACGCCCGCCCCGACACAGCACGCCACGATCGAGCCGGGCCAGCTCCTCGGTCACCCCCCGCGGCGGCCGGGCCAACGCCGCCTCACGGTCGGCGCGCGCCCTTTCGTTGCGGGCGACCGCCTCATCCGTCAACGGCGGGATCCGTCCGTTGGGTGGATCGACGATGAGCGACGTCCGATTGTCGAACCAGCGTCCCTCCATCCACTGGTTGTCGTAGCTCCAGAACGGAGGGCGATCGCCGTCAGGTGCGTCCGGCTCGTTGAGTGAGGCCAGCGCCGACAAGAACACGCTGTCACCGAAAACCGCGTCGCCGCCTTGCGCCGTGTAGGCGGCGGCGTGGGCCTCGAGCGAGGCCACTTCCTCGTCGGTCAGCGTGGTCCGGTCGCCAAGCGCCGCGGGTCGTTGCAACGGTGTCGCGGAGTCGCTGGCCCAGATGCCCTGCAGATCCGGTCGGCCGTCGGCGGTGCGCGGTACGGTCCAGCCCTCGGGCGCCTGGGCCCACGCCGGTACGGCAACCAGCATCAACAGGCCGGCGATCATCAACGGTCGGCTACTCGACATGTATGCTCCTCGGGGTCCGATCTTCCTGTAACGGCAGGATAGGTCGCGGTGCGGGCTATCGCAAGCCATCTCTCCCCGAACCTTTCGTAACCCCGTCCGCCAGGATCGGCAGACCCTCGAACTCTGGCGGTACACCTCATGTCACGACCTCTGGCCGGCGCCCTGCTGCTCTCCGCGCCCACCTTGCCCGTCGACGCGCAACCGGCTTCGTGGACACCACGGTGCTGCCGATGACGGCGCCAAACGTGGTCCTGGCACGCCACACCGTGTTGGTGCGCGGGGACACCATCGTCGCCGTCGGCCCCGCCGACGAGGTGGCCATCCCAGCGGACGCGCGCCGGATCGACGGCCGAGACCAGGTCCTGATGCCTGGGCTGGCCGACATGCACGTCCATCTCGATCTGTCGGAGGACCCACGCATCCTCGACCTGTTCCTGGCCGCCGGGGTCACGAGCGTCCGAAGCATGGACGGCCGACCCTACGTGCTGGCGTGGCGACCGAATCGCTGCCGGAGACCTGGACGGACCTCGCATTGTCTCCGCGGGCCCGCTGCTCGACGGCCCCGGCTCGTTCTGGAACGACGCCACCGTCATCGAGACGCCGGCCGCCGGTCGAGCGGAAGTCGACCGGCAGGCCGAGGCGGGCTACGACTTCATCAAGATCTATTCGGACCTCACCAGCGAGTCCTACCGAGCCATCGTCGAGGCGGCGACTGCTCGCGGTCTTCCCGGCGCCGACGAGCTCAGAGCCGGTGCGGCGGGAGACTCGGTCGACCTCAGGGGAGACATGCTCCGATTCTCGGAGTCTTCACCGCAGCACGACGAGGCGCAGACCGCCTACGTTCGGATGCTCCAAACGCTCAATGCGGCGGGCCAGGCCAGGGTGGTAGGATGCGGAGCCATGCGCATGCAGCTCCCACGGTTCCTGCCACTCCTGGTCGTCCTGGTCGTCGCCGCGTGTGGCGGTGATCCGGCGCCGTCCTCCGAACCGACCGAACCGGCCGGCCTGGCAATTGTCGGCGCCCGTCTCATCGACGGCACCGGCGGAACGCCGGTTGACGACTCGGTGGTGCTCGTGCGCGATGGACGGGTACAGGCGGCCGGCGCGCGCGACGCGGTGCCGGTGCCGGACGGCTCCGAGGTGCTGGACGCGACCGGGCAGACGATCATCCCTGGCCTCGTCGACCTTCACGGCCACTATGGCGGGTCGATCGAGGCCGCCGAGCAGGCGCTCCGACATCAGCTCTACTACGGCGTGACGACGACCCGGAGCATCGGAAGCGACCCGCCAGACAAGGTGGCGCTCATGCTCGAGGCGCACGCTGGCCGTCCGGATCTTCCGCGCGCATTCACGGCCGGACTGGGGTTCTCCTACCCTGGCGGTTTCAATTCCAGCTTCCCGAATCTCCCCACCACCGAGGAGGAAGCGCGTGAGATGGTCCGCGAGCAAGCGGCGCTCGACGTCCACTTCACCAAGATGTGGGTCAACGAGGTAGCCGAGCCCGATCTGAAGATTCCGCCCGAGATCCGCGCCGCCATCGTCGACGAGTCGATTCAGAACGGTCTGGTGCCGGTGGCGCACATCGACGAGGAATCCGATGCGATCCAGTTGCTGGAAGCGGGCCTCAACGAGTTCCTGCACAGCACCGTGCTGACGTTCGGCCCCGGCTCGGGAGCCCCGGTGGACGAGCCGGCTCCCGGCCAGACGTTCATCGACCTCTGCCTGGAGCGCGACTGCGCCTTCACGCCCACGCTCTCCATCATCCAGAACAACTGGCACTTCGCCGAGCACCCCGAGCTGCTCGAAGACGCGGAGCTGCAGCGGGTGATGAACCCCGGGGCGCTCGAACGATTCAGCGACCCGGACACCCGGGCCGGCATCACCGAGGCTGACAACTTCGCCGACCGGCAGGCGGCGTTCCGCCAGGTGCAGGATTTCGTCAAGGCGATTCACGACGCCGGCATCAACGTAGCGCTCGGCACCGATAGCGGCACGGCCAACGTGCCGATGGGCTGGGGCACGCATCACGAGCTGAAGCTCTATGTCGAGGCGGGCCTCACCCCGATGGAGACGCTGGTGGCCGCAACCGCGACCGGCGCCAGCCGGATGCCTCCGGTCGGCGAGGCGGACTTCGGCACCCTGACCGCCGGGATGAGCGCCGACCTTGTCCTGCTCGACGCTGACCCGCTCGAGGACATCGCCAATACCCTGGCGATTGACCGGGTCATGCTGCGCGGCGAGTGGGTGGACCGTGCCAGCCTGCTCGCGCCCTAGTCGGCGCTAGCTCGGCGGATCGAGCAGGGGCGCCTCGGCCAGGTAGAGCAAGAGCGTCCCGGCCTCGACCACATGCTCCTTCCGCGGGTTGATGATCTCTTCCCCGTCCGGGGTCCGCAGGCCGACCACCAGTCCCCCACGCTTCGAGAGCTGCATCTCGATGAGCAGATCCCCGAACGATACCGGTTTGGCCTCGTCGATCGGAGCCAGACCGACATACACATTGTGCGCGCCGGACATCAGCACCCGGCTCATGGCCGATGCCGTGCCGTGATAGCGCACGGCGTGCGCGATCATCGAGTAGCCGATGCGCTGGCTCTCGATCACCTCGTCCGCGCCGGCCTTGCGGGCATGGTCGACGTTCTCGGCCTCGAGAATCTCCGCCACTACGTACAGCCTGGCGCGGCGATGGCGCAGGTCACGCTTGCGACGTCTCAGGAACGAACGGATCGTGAATGTGATCAGAATCGTGCGGGCGTCGGCCGCCTGAGGCGACGTGTCGCGCTCTCCGGTCACGATCACGCCCGCGGCCTGAGCGAGCCGCACCTTGTCGAGCTCGCTTTCCTTGGTGGGGTCACCGCGCACCCAAAGAAAGTCGGGCGGCAGCGCCCGGGGACGCTCGTGGTTGTCGAACAGCACGACCCGGGTCTGGCTCAGGTTGAGCTCGTCGGCCAGCGCGTCGAGCATCAAATGCGTGCTCTCGTCCCATCCGCACACGATGACATGGTTGACGTAGTCGCTCATGCGGAACTGCTCCTCCCGAATGCTCAGCACGCTCGTGACCAAGCTGGACCCGACGATGCCGGCGAACAACGCCAGCGTGAACATGCCGCCCACCATCAGCACGGCGCCCACGAGACGACCGAGTCCCGTCACCACGGAGATGTCGCCGAACCCGACGGTGGTCACCGTCACCAGGGCCCACCACAGGCCATCGCTGAGCGCATTGATCTGCGGATTCATCCGGCTTTCGACCAGGAAGATGGTCGTTCCACCGAGCAGGGTCACCGCGCCCAGCACACTGAACGCCAGTCCAAACAGCAGCCGATTCTCCTCGAACGCCTGGAAGACGATCGCGAACGGATTGCGGTAGCGAAAGACCCGCGACGTACGCAACAGCCGTAGCAGGCGCAGCGCTCGCAGACCGCGGAGCTCGGGGAACAGCGCGAGCACGGCAACCAGATCGATCACCATCTGCGGCCGGGCCATAAATTTGAGCCGGCCCAGCAAATGGGCGTTCAGATGCCCCATCGGAGGCCGCTTGAACACCGCCAGCGCCGGCGGGCGGAAGCTTCCCACCCGCAGCAGGATCTCGATAGCGAAGATGGTCAGCAGAATCCGGTCCGTGCCCGCGACCAGGGAGGCCGCATCGCCGCCCTCTGACACTATCGAATCGACGACGAGCAGGGCGATGGACAGCAGGATGAGGACCCAGACCAGCGACTGGGTGACGCGGTACAGCCGGGTCTCTGGTTCATGGAACGCCGTGTGGAGCCAGCTGAGCAACGCGCGCATCTCAGGAACCTACGCCCTCCCGCTACAATACTTCGTTGTAAGCGCGATGCGCCTTTGCGAGGTCCAGAACGCCATGAGCATCTTCAGATCCGTCCGGCGACGCCGTGGAGAGGTCGCGCTCGGTATATCGGTCGCCGCCGTCGTCACCATCACCGCTTTCGCACAACCGCCCATCATTCAGCCGGGCGCCCCCGGGGCACCGAGCCGCGAGATCACCGCCGCCGAGGCTGCTGATCTGGCCGGCTTCGGCTACACGGACGGTGACGTCAAGTTCATGCAGGGCATGATTCCGCATCACGCCCAGGCGCTGGAAATGACCGAACTGGTCGAGGCGCGCACCCAGAACGACGACATGCGACAGCTCGCCCGGCGGATCGAGATCTCCCAGGAAGACGAGATCCTAATGATGCAGGAGTGGCTGCGCGACCGCGACCAGACGGTGCCCTCGATCGACACCCACCATCAGCCCGGCTGGATGCCGATGCCCGGCATGCTCACGCCGGAGGAGATGGCCGACCTGGAGGCCGCCAGTGGCGGCGCGTTCGACCGGCTGTTCCTCCAGCTGATGATCAAGCACCACCGCGGGGCGCTCACGATGGTCGAGAACCTGCTCGATCAGGCGGGCGCCGCCCAGGACTCACAGCTGTTCGCCTTCACCTCGGACGTCGAGGCGGATCAGAGTATGGAGATCGACCGGATGGACGGCCTGCTGGCCGGCCTGTCGACCGACCCCCGTGTCAACCTCGCGGCCGGCTTCGACGACGCCGAACAGGCCATCTGGAACATGGCCGTCGTGGCGAGCAGGCCGAAGCCGGAAGGCTTCTATGACCCGGCCGCGGCCGCCGAGCGCGAGCGGGACGATGACGAGGACGACGACACGCCGCGCGAGCGACGCCGCGGTGGTCTCCTGAGCTTCTCGAACACCGACATGGCCTTCTCGGGCGACGTCCTGTTCGAAGGCAACTATCACGGCTTCAGCACCTACCGCGTCGAGGTGCCCGCCTCCCCACAGCTCGTCGCCTCGGTCGTCTGTCCGGGCGGACAGGGCGACGTCTCCGTGATTGGGGATCTCCTCATCATGTCGGTCGAGCAGACCCGAGGGCGCCTCGACTGCGGCCTGCAAGGAATCGCCGAGCCGGTGAGCGACGAACGGTTCCGGGGCGTCCGGATCTTCGACATCAGCGACATGCGACGGCCCGTACAGCTGGCGGCGGTGCAGACCTGTCGCGGGTCGCATACCCATACTCTGGTCGGCGACCCGGACGGCAGCGGCAACATCTATCTCTACGGGTCCGGCACCGCGCCGGTGCGTTCGGGCGACGAACTGGAGGGCTGCTCCGCCGATTCTCCGGCCGAAGACCCGAACACGTCCTTCTTCCGGATCGACGTCATACGGATTCCGCTCGCGAATCCGGCCGAGGCCAGCGTGGTCAACCAGCCCTTCCTCTTCCGCGACCCGGACACCGGCGAGATCGATGGTCTCTGGGCCGGCGGCGACCATGGCCCGGGCACCCAGCGCACCCGGACGACCAACCAGTGCCACGACATCACTGCCTACCCCGAGATCGGGCTCGCGGCGGGCGCCTGCTCCGGCAACGGCATCCTGATCGACATCTCCGATCCGGAGAACCCCGTACGGATCGACGAGGTAGTGGACCCGGGGTTCTCCTACTGGCACTCGGCGACCTTCAACAACGACGGCTCCAAGGTGATCTTCACCGACGAATGGGGCGGCGGCGGCCGCGCTCGCTGTCGGGCCTCGGACCCCATCAACTGGGGCGCCAACGCGATCTACGACATCGTGGACAACCGGCTGCAGTACCGGAGCCACTACAAGCTGCCGGCGCCACAGGGCGAGACCGAGAACTGCGTCGCCCACAACGGCTCGCTGGTCCCGGTACCCGGGCGCGACATCATGGTGCAGGCCTGGTATCAGGGCGGGATTTCGGTCTTCGACTTCACCGACTCGTCGAACCCGTATGAGATCGCGTACTTCGACCGGGGGCCGGTCAATCCGGACCGGCTGATGATGGGCGGCTTCTGGTCCGCCTACTGGTATCGGGGCTACATCTACGGCACCGAGATCGCCCGTGGGCTGGATGTGCTGGAGCTGCTGCCAAGTGAGTTCCTCACCGAGAACGAGATCGCGGCCGCGTCCGCCGTGGCGCCAGACACCTTCAACGCGCAGGATCAGCGGCGAGTCGACTGGCCGGCCCGGCCGATCACCGCGCTGGCCTACGTCGACCAGCTGGCGGGTGGAAACGCGCCGACGGCGGCGCAGCTCGAGTCGATCGGCGCCCTGCTCGAGCGTACCGACGCCCCACTGGCGACGGGCTCGCGCGATACCGGACTCGCCGACGAGCTCGAGAGCGCGGCACAGGTCGTCGACGGCGCCGCGGATGCGGCGGCCGGGCGCACCGAGAGCCGGCTCGAAGCGCTGGGCGGGCTGCTGCGAGACCTCGAAACGCGCCTACGCTAGCGACCGGCTCGACGCATCACGTCGGCATGAAGCCCAGGAAGAGCACCAGGAAGCTGATGGTGTCAGTCGTACCATGGGCAATGACGGCGGGCCAGAGGTTTCGATCCGACGCAGCATGGAGCGGGCGGTCGCGTTCACGACCATGTCGGGACGGGGTCAGATCGCCATCGGCGGTCTCGGCCTCGTGGCCGCGCTGGCCGCCATGCGGACAACGACCGACGGCCAGTGGCTGACCGTCTGGCTCTGCGCCGCGGTGCTCGCCGTCGCGGTGTCGCTGTGGACCAACCGGCTGAAGGCAATGCGTCTGGATCTGCCGCTCTGGTCGGGACCGAGCCAGCGGTTCGCGCTGGGCTTCTGTCCGCCGCTTGTGGCGGGCGCCGTCCTGACCGTGGTCGTCTACGGCTCGCCACTGTCCGACCGGCTTCCGGGCATCTGGCTGCTGATCTATGGCGCCAGCGTCGCGGCTGGCGGGGCGGCCTCGATTCGCCTGATCCCGCTCATGGGAGCGGCGTTCATCGCCACCGGCATCGCCGCCCTCGTGACCCCGGCCGCGCTGGGCGACTGGTTTATGGCGTTCGGCTTCGGCGTTCTGCACATCGTCTTCGGTATTCCGATCGTGAGGCAGCATGGCGGATAGACCTTCTCCCTCCCGCACCTCGACCGGGCGAGTCACTCGCGCCCGGAGCACCGTGCGCCGTCCACGCCGAGGCTCCGCACCACCGGACGCCGACCCGGCGCTGCAACTCGACCGGCTGGTCCACGAACGCCTGCGGCTCGGCATTCTCAGTTCGCTCGCCGTCACCGACAGCCTCACCTTCACCGACCTGAAGCGGATGCTCTCGGCCACCGATGGCAACGTCAGCGTGCATGCGCGCAAGCTCGAAGACGCCGGCTACATCGAGTGCACGAAGACGTTCGCTGGCCGGGTCCCACGGACCGATTACCGTCTGACGGAGGCGGGACGCCACGCGCTCGAGGACTACCTCGATCGGATGGAAACCCTGATCAAGACCACTAGGCGCCGATAGCCTCGATACCCATCGGGCGGTTGTATACTCTGCCCCGATGGCACACCCACTCTCGTCCGAGACGACGGTTCGAGCGATCGGCTTCCTGAGTCTAATCGCCGTCGGCACCCTCGCATTCGGGGGCACGGCCAACGCCCAGATCACGGCCACCACACGCTCGGGCGCAACGCCAGCCTGGAACAAGGGTCTGCAGCCCATCTCGCCCGAGAGCTACTACAACGCCATCGAGTGTGGGAACACGGAGGCCGCCGACCCACCCTGTGTCTTCTGGGATACCGGACTGTGCGAGAACGACGACTTCACGCTCAACGCCTACTCGGCCTACAAGCAGGTCGCCTACGAGGTCTGGGCCACGGTGCGTCAGGGGCAGCCGGCACCCGAGCCTGACTTCTACGCCGCCAGGAACACGAGGGTCACCATCAGCGCCGAGGAGAAACCGGGGTCGTCGAACGAGTTTCAGGATCTGATCCTGAAGCGCGCCGACCAGGTGGCCTCGCCGGTCGACCGGAACATCAGAGCCAAGCGCGTTACGTGGGACTACGACGCCTGGGCCCCCAGAAGTGCCGTCACCCTCGAGATGGTCGGCTCCGAACGCACCATCTCCTGCACCATCCCCGGGGCAGTGCTCCTGCAGTTCAGATAGTTCGCATGTCGTCCACCGCGATCGGTCCAGACCAGCTCATCGGTCTCGAAGACCAGTATGGCGCACGCAACTACCACCCGCTCGACGTGGTCCTCACCCGGGGCGACGGCATCTGGGTGTGGGACGTCGACGGTAACCGCTACCTCGACTGCCTGGCCGCCTACTCGGCCGTCAATCAGGGACACGGTCATCCCCGGATCGTGGCCGCACTGAAGGAGCAGGCTGACCGGATCACGCTGACGTCACGCGCCTTTCGCAATGATCAGCTGGGTCCGTTCTATAAAGAGCTGTCGACCCTGAGCGGGTTCCCCCGAATCCTGCCGATGAACACCGGCGCCGAGGCGGTGGAAACGGCCATCAAGATGGCTCGCAAGTGGGCCTACCAGATCAAGAACGTCGCTGCCGACAAGGCCGAGATTCTCGTCTTCTCGAACAACTTCCACGGGCGCACCACCACCATCGTCGGCTTCTCGAGCGAGGAGCAGTATCGCGACGGTTTCGGTCCGTTCACTCCCGGCTTCCGGCTGCTCCCATTCGGCGATCTGGCAGCGCTCGAGGGCGCCTTCTCGCCAGACGTCGCGGCGGTGCTGGTCGAACCGATTCAGGGGGAAGCGGGCATCCTGGTGCCTCCCGACGGCTATCTCCGGGCACTGCGTGACGCGTGCGATGAGCACCAGGCGCTCCTGATGGTGGATGAGATCCAGAGTGGTCTCGGACGCACCGGGCGATTGTTCGCCTACGAGCACGACGAGATCCGTCCGGATGCCGTGATCCTGGGCAAGGCGCTGGCCGGGGGCTGCTATCCGGTGTCGGCGGTGCTGGCCGACGAGGCGCCGATGCAGGTCTTCGATCCGGGCGACCACGGGTCGACGTTCGGCGGGAATCCGCTGGGGTGTGCGGTGGCGCGTGCCGCTCTCCGGGTCCTGAGCGACGAGCGCCTCGTCGAAAACTCGGCCACCCTGGGGCGCTACCTGCTCGACCGACTGTCGGCACTGCCCCAGTCCTCCATCCATGAGGTGCGTGGCCGTGGGCTGTGGGTGGGTGTCGAGCTCTCACCCGAGGCTGGCGGCGCGCGACGCTACTGCGAGGCGCTCCAGGCCGAAGGCATCCTTTGCAAGGAAACCCACGACCACGTCATCCGATTCGCGCCCCCGCTGGTCATCACCCGCGGCGACATCGACTGGGCCATGGAGCGGGTGGAACGGGTCTTCGACCGCCTCGGTTAGCACCCACCGACCATGAGCGAGCTACGCGACGCCGCCGCGGTGTCCGGTATCGGCGAAACCCCGTATCTGCGGGGCACCGACAAGAGTCCGCTGCGGCTCACACTCGAGGCATCGCTGGCCGCCATCGACGACGCCGGACTGACCCCGAAGGACATCGACGGCGTCGTGGCCTACTCGATGGGCGGCGTGGTCGCCGAGGATCTGCTGACCGCGTTCGGCAGCGAGGACTTCCGTTTCTCGGCCACCACCCCGCTTGGAGGCGCCAGCGCGGTCGCCTCCCTGCAGTGCGCGGCGATGGCGGTCGCCACCGGCGTGGCCACCCACGTGCTAATCCCGCTGGGGCGCACCGGCTACTCCGGCGCCCGGATCAACCGCCGGGTGGGCCAGATGCGCCAGTTCGACGTGGTGTCGCAGTTCGAGGCGCCGATCGGCGCCAACGCGCCAGCGCAGTACTACGCGCCGATGGCCAGACGCCACATGGAGCTCTACGGCACCACCACCGAGCAGTTTGGCGAGGTGGCCGTCATCATGCGTCGTCATGCCGCGCTCAACGATAACGCGCTGATGCGAAAGCCGATGACGCTCGACGACCATCGGGCCTCTCGCATGATCGCCGACCCGTTTCGTCTGTTCGACTGCTGTCTGGAGAGCGACGGCGGCGCCGCGGTCGTGGTGTCGGCGACCGAGCGTGCCCGGGACATGCGCCATCAGCCGATTCTGCTCTCGGGCATGGGCGTCGGGCATCCGGACTCGCCCAGCACCATTACCCAGCGCCCGGACATGACCACGCTGGGCCTCGCCAAGGCGGCACCGCGGGCGTTCGCCATGGCCGACGTCACGCCGGACGATATCGACGTCTCGCAGATCTATGACTGCTTCACCTACACCGTCATTTGCCAGCTCGAAGACCTTGGGTTCTGCCCGAAAGGCGAGGGCGGCGCGTTCGTCGAAGGTGGGCGCCTGGGGCTGGACGGCGACCTCCCGACCAACACCCACGGCGGTCTGCTGTCACAGGCCCACGTGACCGGACTCAATCACGTGGTCGAGCTGGTGCGACAGCTCCGCGGAGACGCCGCCGGCCGCCAGGTCGAGGATGCCGAAGTGGGGCTGGTCACCGGCTACGGCGACCTGGGCGACGGCTCGATCGCCATCATGAGGCGATAGGCGGCAATGACGACCGACGCGCGCCCGGCGCCAGACACGACGGCCGAGAGTCAGCCCTACTGGGATGGACTCCGCGAACACCGTCTGATGCTGCAGCGCTGCACCCGGTGTCTGACGCCGCGGCACTACCCACGGCCGATGTGCGCCAGCTGCCACTCACTCGACGCCGAGTGGTTCGAAGCCGCCGGAGTGGGCACGGTGCACAGCTGGACGGTGAGTCATCACGCGTTCCACCCTGGTTTCAAAGACGCCACCCCCTATACCCTGGTCACGGCCGATCTGGACGCGGGCGTCCGCATGGTCGCCCCCCTGGCGATGCCACCCGACCAGCCACTCAGTCTCGGCGCCCCGGTGGTGCTCGAGTATCACGACGTGAGCAACGAGCTCACGCTTCCGAGGTTTCGCATTCATGAGTAACCTGCTGACCCTAGAGATCAAGGACTGGATCGGCCGCTCGGACACCCCGGTCCGTCTCGACGTCTCCAGACGCGACATCCAGAAATACGCCATCGCCACCGAGCAGCGGGTGGAGAAGTATCAACGGGGTGACGAGGCGCCGCCTATGTTCCTCTTCAACGCGCACTCGCCGCTGGTGGGTCTGGACCAGCTGCGCTCCGATGGGCTCACCGTCGACGCGCTGCTTCCCGACCTACCCCTCAAGCGGGTGATGGCGGGCGGCGTCAAGAACACCTATCACCGCCCGATCCGCCCGGGTGACCAGCTGGTACTGACCCGGACGCTCACCGACATCTACGAGAAGCAGGGACGGAGCGGCCCGCTCATCTTCGTGACCTACGTCATGCGGGTCGAAACCGAAGACGGCGAGCTCGTGATGGAGGAAACCCGGAAGCGGATCTTCAGGTAGGACCCATGCCCAGCATCGACATCGCCGTTGGCACCGCCATCGATGAGCGCTCGCACCATCCGTCGATGGTGTCGCTCTTCCTCTACAACGCCGTCATCTGGAACCCGCATCGGATCCACTTTGACGAGACCTACACGACACAGGTCGAGAAGCACCCGGGCATCGTCATCGACGGGCCGTTGCAGGGCGACTGGCTGGCCCAGGTGGTCACCGAATGGCTCGGCGACGACGGCACGCTGGTCGAGATGGAGTACTCGAACCGGCGCGCCTGCTATCTGGGCGAGACCTTGCGAGCCGGCGGCACGGTGACCGAGGTAGACAGCGACACCGACACCATCTCACTCGAGCTCTATATCAAGAACGAGAAGGATGAAGTGCTTGCGCCTGGACGGGCCGTCGTGAAGCTGTCCTAGCTACCGACGAAACGCCGCGGCGGACATCACGACGAGCCCGCCGGCCAGGCCGGCCGCGGCCCCGGCCACGATACTGCTGCTCGGCTCGGGCAGGGCGAGCCACAGCAGGCCGACCGCGGTACCGGCACCGACGAGCAGGGCGCTGCCCAGCGCGACGGCGATGCCCGTCCAGCCACCTTTCTTGACCTGTACGCGCGCAGGCGCGGCGCCTGGCGTCGGGGGGGCACCTCGGCGACGCGCAACGTAGAGCAGAAATGCCAGCCCGGCGAGAATCGCGAGCTCGGTCGGTCCAACCACGAGGCTTCTAGCGGCGGCCCACCGGCTCGAGCGGGGTGGGCACCACCGCCGATCCGCCCGCCTCCACCACGCAGGAGATCGTCAAACCCTGCGGCTGCATCATCATCGTCAGGTCTCCGGCGTCAGACGGCCATTCGTGCTCGAAGCTCGTGACCTCCGCGCCAGCATCGTTGGTGCATCGCAGCTGTATCTGCTGCCCAGCCAGAGCCGCCCGTGTGTCGTCTGAGGTCAGGTCGTTGAACGCCAGCTGATCACCACCAGGCGAAACGGTCAGGTTGCCCCCCTCGGCGTTGCCGCGGACGAGTCCAGCCGGGGGGCCGGACGGAGGCGTCGTCGGCAGGCTCGCGGCGGGCGCGGCATCGTTCGCCGGACCTGGGGATCGGTCATCGGTCGGCTCCGATCCGCCACAGGCCATCACCCCGACGAGCAGCACGCCGCACACCACGCCTCGGCGCCTCTCGTACGCTCCGATCATCTCAACCGCTCCCGTCTAGGTGGCCCACCCATGTACGCCAGCTTGACCTGGATTATACCGGCCGCGATCCAGCGACGTCGGAAGCTCACGACGCCAACGAGGCGAGGCGGCGGGACGCCTCTTCGAGCGCCCCAACACTCCGGCAAAAGGTGAACCACAGATAGCGGTCGCCATCATCACCTGTAGCGTAGAAGTTGTCGCCCGGAACTGGCGCCACCCCAACTTCGCGTATCAGATGCAGTGCCGCCGCCATGGACGACAGATCAGCAAGTGGTGGCACGTCGCGATAGCGAGCGAACAGGTAGTAGGCGCCCTCTGGAGGTGACACGCCAAAACCTGCCGCCGTGAGCCCCTGCATCAGCGTGGTTCGTTTCCGGGTGTACGAGGCTCTCAGCCGATCGAAGGCCGAGGCGTCGGACCGGAGCAGCGTTGCGGCCGCCCACTGCAGCGGCGTCGGCGCCTGGATCACCATGGTGTCGTGGAAGCCCCGGATCGACTGCGTCCAATCTGGTCGAGCGATCACCCATCCCACGCGCCAGCCGGTGGCGTTCCCGGTCTTCGAGATCGAGTTGATGACGACCGTAAGCTGGCGCATGCCGTCCCAGGCAGGCAAGCTCAGGTGTCGACGCTCCTCGAAGAGGATCTGCTCGTAGATCTCGTCGGTGATCACCACGAGGTCGTGCCGGAGGGCCAGTTCGGCAATCCAGGAGAGGTCGTCGGCCGAGAACACCTTCCCAGTGGGATTGTGGAGACTGTTGAGGATCAGCGCGCGAGCCCCCACCGCGGCTGCCGCCCACTGGTCGCGATCGAACGTCCAGCATTCAGCCGACAGATCTTCGGTCAGCGTGACGTAGACCGGCTCGAGACCGAAGAATCCCGCCTGCGCCGGATACATCTCGTGAAACGGCTGGGGCACCAGCACTCGGTCGCCCCGGCTACAGACCCCGGCTAGCACCGACGCCAACGCCTCGGTGGCGCCGAGGGTAACCGTGACCTCGCTCTCCGGGTCGGGTCGCCACCGCTTGGTGTAGTCGGCGATGGCTTCACGAAGCTCGCCGAGACCGAAGGGGAAGGAGTACTGATTCAGTCGGTCTGGACGCCCCTGAACTCCAGCGAGCAGCTCCGAGACCGGGCGGTCGAGCCACGTGTCTGGATCGCTGTCGCCAATGACATCGCCGAGGGTCAGCGAGCCGAGGCGCTCGACCTGTGGACCATCGCCGCCAAGCAGCGCTCGGACTCCACCCCACACCAGATCGAACGGCGGTGGCTCGTCGGTGAACCCCTGAGAGAGGTTCACCGCATCATGCTCGACCGCCAGACGAGTCATCCGGCGGATGACCGATTCGCTCGTCACCATCGCAACAAGCCGTCACCACCGGCCGAGCGCGGCCGCGATCGCCCGCCGGGCCGCCGACGGCCGGCCCGGGTCGTGATTAACGAGGTAGCAGAAGACTACCGGGGCGGCCGAGTCGGGCCGGAGCACGCCCGCCAGGCCGACGGTGTGCTGCAAGGTGCCCGTCTTGGCCGACAGCGGCGGCAACGCCGGCCAACTCTCCAATGTTCCCTGACCTGGGGTCGCCAACGTTTCGAACAGGACTGGTCCCCAGGGCTGCCTCAAGGCGTAGGCCAGCACCGACACCACCGCGCGGGGCGTGATGAGGTTCGCCGCCGACAATCCGGAACCATCTTCGAGCGCCCAGCCGTCGTCTGACGCCGAATCCGCGCCGGCGACCCGCGCCAGGAACTCGGAGACCACCTCGACCCCGTCGTCGAATCGCCCCGTCCCGGCCACCTCGCGCCCGAGTGTGAGGACCAGCATGTCCGCGGTCCAGTTGTGACTGTCGGTCAACACGCGAGCCAGAACCTCGGCGAGCGGCGTCGACTGTAGCTCGGCCAGTCCCCGTCGACTCGAATCTGGCGCCAGGGGAGCCAGCCGGGCGCTACCACCCAGCTCGATCCCCCGATCGGCCAACACCTCGACCAGCCTGCCCGCCACACGCCGGGTCGGGGCCGGGTCGCTCACGGCGATCCGAAAGGACGGCTCGCTGATGGGAAACTCGCCACGCAGCAGCAGCGTGTCGGTGCCCCAGAGCGGCACCAGGTCGAGGGTGCCCTCACCGTGGCGGTCCTGCCCCACCGTCCTCGCGAGGTTGACGACGTCCAGCTCGTCGGGCGCGGTCACCGACACGGGCGCGCCCATCTGGGCGCCCGCCCCCACCGTCACCATGACGGTCGCGTCATTCACGGCCAGCGGCGCCGGGGGCGTCCCGAACCGGTATGGCAGATCGGAGAAGTCACGATCGGTCGGATGTCGCCGGCCTGGAAAACGAGCGGTGTCGACAACCAGGTCTCCCTCGATACGGCGCACCCCACCCGCGTGCACCATGTCGGCAAGCGCCTGGATGACCGCGTCGCCGCCGGGCTCGATGATCTCGTCGTTCCACGTCGGGTCGGCCCCCGGCAACACCACCAGATCGCCCTGGACGACCCCATCCACGATCTCGCCCGACGTCTCGAGCCTGGTCGCCCAGTGGTAATCGGGCCCCAGCAGATCGAGGGCAGCCGCCACGGTGACAACCTTGAGCACCGACGCCGGTGTCAGTAAACGGTCGGCATTCTCGGCCGCGAGGACCTCGAGCCCGCCGTCATCGCCCACCGAGGCGGCGAGGTAGCCGACAAAGGCGCCGCCGGACGGTTGCGCCACGGCGGAACGCGCTGACGCACCCGCGAGAGCGGTGACGAGCAGGACCACGGCGGTGACGAGGCGGACTCGCAGCATGGGTGTCTCGCAATCTTGGTCGGGCTGCCCTCGCCGGTCAACCACGCCGGCGCCCAGGCGCCGCCGACAGGCCTTGACTCCGCCTCTGGCCACTGCGATTCTTGAGCGTGATGCGTGCCACCCTGGCGATTCCCGGGCTGGTCGGGCTGTGCCTGTTGATGGCCACCGTCCAGACTCTCGCTCAGTCGGCCGAGCCGAGCCTGCCCCCGGTGGCGCTCACCCCCGCCGAGTACAACAACACGGTGGCGGATCTGCTGGGCTTCCCGCGCGACGGCGCAGCGTGGCCCGACCGCCCGCCGTTGGCCGACCGGATCAGTCCACGGCGCGCCGCGAGCAAGGGCGTGTTCCTGCCGCCTCCCCCGCCGCCGTCGTGGCCCTGGCGGTTTCCCGAAGAACCGGGCTCGGAGGGCTTCGAGGGGATCGTGCAGGGGCAGAGTCCCTCGTCGTATCAGGTGGAAGAGCTGCACCTGGCCGGGATGCACTTCGGGTCGTTCGCACTGCTCTCACCGACGTTCCTGACCTGCGACGGCTGGTACAGCTTGTCGAGCGACCGGCAGCAGGCCTGCGCATGGGCGAGCCTCGAGCGGCTGGCGCCACGCGTGTACCGACGACCGCTGACGGACGAAGAAGGCGGCCGTCTCCGCAACTTCTGGCTGGAGAACGCGGCCGCGTTCCCATCCGACGAGGCCGTGGCCATCACCGTGGCTGGTCTCCTCCAGGCGCCGGCGTTCCACTTCCGTCTCGACCCTTCGGCCGACCCGACGTCGGCCACGCTGACCGACTGGGAGCTGGCGTCGCGGCTCTCCTACTTCTTGTGGGACTCGATGCCGGACGAGGCGCTCTTCGACGCCGCCGAGTCTGGAGCGCTGTCGGATCCGGCCGAGGTCGAGCGACAGGCCCGCCGGATGCTCGATGACCCGCGAGCCCGCCCGGCGGTCGTGCGGTTCCATCATCAGTGGCTGGGCACAGAGGACGTGTTGCTGGTCGCCCCGGCGCGACGGGCCTTCGGACCGCTGTTCGGCCTGACCCCCGAGTTGAAGCTCGCGCGCGACGACGATGTGAAGTGGCCGGGAGTCATCGGCCCCGTCCGCCATTCGATGAAGCTCGAGACCGAGCTCTTTGTCGAGCATGCCATCTTCGAGGGCGACGGCACGTTCACCGCACTATTGACCAGTAACCAGGGGTTCATGTCGGACGCGACCAAGCCGATCTACGACAAGGGCGCCGAACCGGTGCCCGGCGGCACCCCGGTCACCCGACAGATCGAGATCGTGGTGGCGTCGATCGGCCAGACCAAACCGCTGACGCTCTATCCCGCCCGGTTCCCCAGCACGGAACGCGCCGGGGTCCTCACGCTGCCATCGGTGCTGGCGCTGGGCGCCTATGCGGTGCAGCCCGGCCCAATCCTGCGCGGGAAGCGAGTGCTGGAGCGGGTCGCCTGCATGCATCTCGGCACGCCTATCCAGGGCGCCGAGTCGGCGCTGCCTCCGGACACGCTGACGGTCGAGAGCACCAACCGGGAACGGACCGCCACCGCTACCAGCCCGGCCACCTGCACGACCTGCCACCGGATGATCAATCCGCCAGGGTTCGCCTTCGAGCACTACGACGCGATCGGAAAGTGGCGCGCCACCGACAACGGCCAGCCGGTCGACGCCAGCGGGTCACTGGCCCTGTCTGGCGGCGAACAGCTGACGTTCACCGACGGCATCGACTTCGTGCACCAGCTCGCCGAAAGCGACCGCGCGCGTGACTGCTACGCGATGCACTGGACGCGTTACGCGCTCGGCACCCAGCTCGACGCCCGCGACCCGGGTCTGGCGCCGCTGCAGGAGCGGTTCCGCGACGACGACTCGATCCACGAGCTGCTGGTTTCCATCGCCGGCAGCGAACTGTTCCGGAGCAGACCCACGG
>MDTE01098129.1_pt1 | contig 21559 bp, 17 predicted proteins | sample 811231 | NCBI WGS metagenome assembly MDTE01 (sample SAMN05326651, study PRJNA326480) | marine metagenome | isolation source: seawater | place: Indian Ocean: Red Sea | collected 2010
CGGGCCAGGGTCATCGCCACATTCGACGCCGAATCCCCATGTTCTGGGTTGCGCGGCTTCTCGATGGGAACCGCGTAATCGTCTGGTAAAGGCGGGAGCTCTCCCGCCTCAACGGCTCGTTCGAGGGACTGACGTACCAATTGGCCTACACGTTCGCGCATCAATTCACTCCGGTCGAGCGACGAAACCTAGCCATAGCATGGCATAGTGTCAACGGCTTTGGTATCAATTGCTATGGTCTTCCAGGGAAACTTCCTTGCTAGGACCTAATTTCCAGTGCTATTTAACTGCACTTCAAACATTACCAGCGAGGTAGTCCAGATGAAGCGCCTATTTCTGATTGTGAGTCTCTGTCTTTTCATGGCACCCCATGTCGTATTGGCCTGCCCCGGAGATAAAGGGCCGAAGGTTAAGAAAACCGTCACCATGGTAAAGCAATCGAAAGATGCCGTGTCCTTTCAATTCACAACCAAGGACGGAGTCGACGCTACAAAGAAATTGCAGGCCAAGTTTGATGGCAAGGTGAAGGCCTACAACGCTGGCAAAAAGCCCTGTGCAAAGTGTAAGTCCGATCGCTGCGTATTTCGGGTCGACGGCCTGAAGTTCAAAACCAAGAAAATGACCAATGGCATCCAATTTGAAGCCAAAGGTACCCCGAAATCCATCGGCTTACTGACATCGGCCCTCAAGGCGCAGATGGCCGGGAAGGCCAGCAATCCGAAACCTGCTTCCGGTTGTGGTGGTTGCGGTGGCGCCGCGAAAAAGGGCAGCTGCGGTGGAGGCAAATCGAATGTCTTCCGCGCTCCTATGCTCTAATAGATCTTCGTCATGACGCGATCTCTGCTCGCTGCGCGATGGCTTCTTCTATTGTGCAGCACAAGCCTATGGCTCGTTCCGGCAACCGGTCTATCGGCATCGCCCCTGGACCATCCCGGCGATCTACCGACCCTTGTGGACTCGCCCCAAAGCCTGCGTATTCACCCTGGAGGCTTAGGTCGAACTCGCTCGGAAACGACGGTATTCGATTTCGGCTTCGCTCCGCTGGATGACCAATACCAGCTCCAACGTTTTGGATGGACCGCCCAGGCCAAACTCCCTCGTGGGATGGGCTTTGGACTGGATATCAGCGGTTTCAAAACCGATGGCGACACCTTCGATTGGGCGGGCGCCATTGGATTTGGTCAAACACAAGGACCGAATGAGTTTGGACTCGCTCTACGAAAAGATTTCGGCGTGGAGGATTCGACCACTCTAGACATGTCCATGTTGCGTCATCTGGGACGCTCCGGTCGCCTCTATCTTGGGCTCCAGGACATCGTCGCTACCGCGCACGACAACCCGGTCATCCTCGCTGGCCTGGGAATTCGTCCGGGCGTTGAATGGCTGGAAGCCCATGTGCTGGGAACATTCGAAGACGGCTCGGAGCTGGCATCGGTAAGTGGTGCACTGCGTCTCGCCCTCTTTCGGGGAGCGTTGGTCGACGTGGGCGTTACGATTGATAACCCCACCCAGACCACACGGGAACTCACAGGTCTGGTGCGGCTATCCCTGCCCTTTGGGTCCGCCGGACATTATGAAATGTACTATGGGCAACCTCTCGACACAGGGGACAGCTTTGCTGGTATCCGAACCGTGTTCGGGTCCTATCCTGGCCCTGTTGTCTCCGGACCCGCGCCCACTGCGCTGCTGGTCGATGTGGGCACCATTACGTCAGAAGCCCCTACCCCGGGATTTTTTGGCCAGGTGAAGCCCAGTTTCAGCGAAAATGTCGCGGCCATCATCAATGCTCTGGATGAACCTGAAACACGAGCCCTTGTACTTCAAGTGGGTGAAGGACCGCTTCAATGGTCCCAAGCCGTCGAGTTGGCCGCCCTCTTCGAGACATGCCGCGCGCGTAAGATCGAGACCATTGTTGTGGCGCGTACAATCGGAGCGCCCGGCCTATTGCTCAGCACACAGGCTGATCATGTGCTCATGGATGAAGCGGGCGGCGTCATGATCGCGGGCCTGTATAAACCGCTCCGTTTTTTGGCACCGGCCCTCGACAAGCTCGGCATCCGCTTCCAATTTGTTCGACACGCCGAATACAAATCCTTTCCAGAGATGCTAACCCGGGATAAACCGTCGGGGCCCTTTCTAGAGGCCCAGAATCGCATCCTGGATGTTCTCTATAGCGGTCTCCTCGACGCGGTCGCAAAGAAGCTCGGAGCGGACCAGAAAAAGGCAGAGGCGCTGCTGGATAAGGGGCCGTTATTGGCGAGCGAAGCCAAAAAAGCGGGTCTTGTGGATACGCTCTATAGCCATGCATCTCTTCGAGAGCTCGTCGCAAAGAAGACCAACCTCCCCAAACTTAAACTTCGGAAACTCAAAAGAGCCTATCGCGCGGATCGAAGCCGCTGGGGGAGTACAGAGCAACTCGCTCTTGTGACCATCTCGGGTGATATCGTCCGCGGACGTGCCCAGAATTTCCCTGGTATCGAACAATCGGATAGCGGGGAGAAAGATGTTGTCAAAGCCCTCGAGATGGCAGCCCGTGCTCCCTATCGTGGGGTCCTGATTCGGGTGGTCTCGCCGGGTGGTGATGTGCTGGCGAGTGAAACCATCGCTCGAGCGGTCACAAAGGTTGCGAAACGTAAGCCGGTGGTCGTATCCATGGGCTCCGTCGCCGCTTCTGGTGGATATCTGGTATCTCTCGACCCGGATATCCCCATCGTGGCCACCCCGTACACACTCACCGGCTCCGTTGGGATCTTCGCTATGAAGCCGGTGCTTCGTAAAATGACCGATTCCATCGGATTGCCCGTCACTCCCCTGACGCGTGGAAAACATGCAGGCCTGTTTAGCGTTGATCGTCCCTGGACCGATGACGAACAAGAGGCATTAAAGACGAAGCTGGCCTTCCACTATAAAGCCTTCGTAGATCGTGTCGCGAACGCTCGAAAGCAGGACTACGCCAAAGTTGAGCCCCTATGTCGTGGCCGGGTCTGGACAGGAAACGATGCCCTTGATCATAAACTCATCGATAGTGTAGACGGCCTACCGCACGCTCTGGCGCTATTACGAAAAAAGGCTGGTATCGACGCCAACACTCCGATCGCTCTCAAACGCCTTCAGGGGCAAAAGGGAGTTTTTGGAAACGTTTCGACCAGCCTTGAGACCAAAGGGCCCCACACGAACCCGGTTCTGGAACCGCTGCTGGAGTTGTTCCAACTCGATGGCCTGAGCCGTTTTGCGTTCGTAGAGCCAGGTGTCCCCCTCGCACGACTCCCCATGTTCCAGTCCTATCTGAAGGCCATTCAATGACCGCTACCAAAAGCCAAGGTCAGGAAGCGGTCTTTATGCCCCTGCTGGGTGCTCTTATTGGCTTTCTCCTGGGCTATAGCTACGCCTACGTCGGACGATTCGTGCAGCTCCTCTTTCTCGACGCAGTTCTTATCGGACTTTTTGGGGGGTCTCTGCTCCTTTTCGTTGCCCTGGTACGCCGCATTCATTTCGCCCGGTGGTTATCCGCGACCTGTGTAACGGTTGGCCTGATGGGCTGGATGGGCATGCAGGCTGGGGAGCACCGCATCGCCAAACGCGTCTTCGATCGCATGGGAGATCCCATCGCACAGGAGAGCGCCAGCGGACAGACCATGATCGAACAATCGGAAAAGGCGGAAGCCATCTCCGAAGGATGGTTTCCCTACGCCAAATGGCGCGCCGAACGAGGCCTTGTCATCACACGGGTAGGTCCACGCATCGCACGGGCCAAGATCCCCGCAGAGGCCGTTTTTCTGACCCAGGCCTTGAGCATGGTCCTGGCGATGTTCCTTTGTTGGCTGGTTTTACGTCGCCTGGGCTGGGTAGAGATCTGTTCCGAGACGGGGCGATTCGTTCCCATTCGCCGTTCCGAGGAAGACCTGGAATATATGGGTGACATCGACCTGAAAGCCCTCGAGGAAGAAGCCAGACGAGTACCCGTAGACGAATGAACCGAAGACTCCCCATCGTTATCTTCCTGGTCGTATTGCTGGGTTTCGCCTGTTCGAAAAACAAACCGAACCCACCGGACCAACCCAGCCAAACGGCGACCACGGCAAAAGCCATTGAAACAACATCCTCCCCTGCAACGGACGTTGGTTCAACCGAAACCGCGAATACAAAATCCCTCTGCGGTACCGGCCGTGCCTGCCCAACGTATTTTCAGTGTAAAAACGAACGATGCATCTGGGGGCCAATCGGGAACAACAAAAAATACGATGCCCTGGAATACAAGGATAGACCCTTTCACTTCTGGATAGAACACGGCAAGTGGAGCGCTCGGTTTCAGGCTAGAGAAACCACCTTCGCCGGTTACCAGGCCTGTGCCGAACCCGAGGTATGCACTTCTGACGAGGAGCGTGGTGGCCACAAGGCCTGCCAGCAACGAGCGGCCTGCAAGGACCTCGGATTTTGTAGCTACATTGTAGTTCTGAGAGACGCCCAGGAGAAGGTGCCGCCGGTCGATGAGCTCTTCTTCGATCTTCGTGTAGAAGAGAGCGACGCCGGGGCGCACTTGATTGCCCAGGATCGCACCGACGAGATCACCCCTGTCAATGCGTCGGATATCAACCTCAACGCCCTCGCCTGGAGCTGGGGAGAGTCGCTCTTCAAGGATCGGGGGATGCAAGGGTATCTAGGCCCTCTGGGCACAATCAGTAATTGTGAAAATGGGGACCGGGACAAAGGCTGTGGCCTATGCCTTCCCGGAAGCAAAGAGCATTGCGCGGATTCGGCGGCTTGCAGGCGTTTCGGAAAATGCACCTATATCCCGCATCGTTGTACCTTTGGAGCCAAAGAGTCCAACGAATGCGACGCTCCCCGTGGTAGCGAAGGAGTGAATCCCTGCCGAGATTTCGGCAAATGCACCGCCTTTGGCGGGGAATGTCGAGCCTCCAACGATGCGGATTGTCAGAAGGGTTCCATCTGTAGCCAGTTTGGTCTTTGCGGCGCCGAAGGCGGCGACTGCATGGCAACGAAGGTTGGTTTCTGCGAGAACACCAAAGGTTGTGCCGAGGAAGCCCATTGCTGTCCATCGAGACGTTGGGGTTCCCACGCCTGGTTCCCCACCTGTAAAACCTGCCCCTATCAAGAGGACGCCTGCAAGAACTCCTTGGCCTGTTCTCGGGAGGGCCGCTGTACCGAACGCAATGGCAAATGCGTTCCGACCATCATTCGCCGCCTCGTATGCCAACCTGCACGCTGCACCGCCTGGGAGTGGATTCTCGCGCAACCCAGGGAGAAGGAATACTACTCCATCCATCTGACCGTATCGCACCTACGCTATAGTGGAGCCGCCAGCTGCAGTGGTATGAAGGACAAAACGAAAACAGTTGTCCTGGCTACCGGCTGCCAACACCCCTACCGCGGTGACCCCGACTACGCCGGCATGAAAGAATATCTGGAAAAGGCACGCTGCAAACAGAGCCCCGGGGGCCTGCTAAAGATCGAAGAGGTCTTAACTCAGAAAAACGAGCTCACCGAAACGCGTGATTGTACCCCCGTCTGGTGGGACTCCGAGTGAATGAACTCAGGGCAGGATAACTTTCTTTCGTGCGGGCTTTTCCGCCGGCACGACCCGACGATCCCGCATTCGCTGCGGTGCAGGGTTCACCTTACCAACAACACGAGCGTTGGAGGTGGGCTCGGCCTGCTCGGGACGAATATCCACACCGAAGATCTCGAATAGCAGGGCCAGCCCAACGAGAGCCACACAGCCATAGACGAAAATTCGTGGCCAGAAAGGATCCCGATCGGTCGATACGCTCGACTCCACACCGTGGCCTTCGGAGACGTTGGACTCCACCAGCGCAGTAGGAAGTCGGATCTCTTCGTCACCCGCTTCTACCGGCTCGATCAAGGAGCGGATCAGCATCCCCAATTCTTTGCGTGTCTTCTGGGGGACGTATTCCGACAGGTCGCGCCGAGCGACCGTCAACAAATCACTCCGGAAGGACTTCGCGTCTTCATGACGTTTGTTGGGATTCCGGCCTAAGGACCGTCGCATGGTCCGTTGCAGACGAGACGGCAACACATAGAATTCTTCGGAGAAGCGGAAATCACCCAATTGAATCTGGCGTAGGACTCGTGTTGGCTGGCGTGCCGGAAACAGCATCTCGCCAGTAAAGACCTCGTGGGCTACCACACTCAATGCATAGAGATCGGTGCGGCGATCGATGTCCTTACCGCCCGCCTGTTCGGGGCTCATATACTGAAGTTTCCCCTTAATGGTTCCAACATCAGTAAACCCGGTCTCCCCCATGATTTTGGCAATACCAAAATCGATGAGACGGACATCGCCATCGGTCGTCACAAGTATATTCTGCGGACTCACATCGCGATGTATGACTTCCCGCACCCTACCCTCACGGTCCGTAAATCGGTGGGCATATCGTAAGCCGAGGAGAACCTCGGAAAGAATATAGATTCCACTCGACAGGGAGAGGTTGAGGTTTTGTTTCTCCAGAGTATCCAGGATCATCCGCATATTCAGACCGCGGTAATATTCCATGGCCATATAGTACCGGCCACCGATCTCACCAAAGTCGAACGGGCTGATAATATTCTCGTGGCGTAGATCCACAGCCAGCTCACATTCCTTCAGGAACATGCGCACAAACGACTCTTCTTCCGCCAGATGCGGATGCAGAATTTTCAAGGCTACGGACTTCTTCACGCCATCATTCGTCATCATCTCAGCGCGATAGACAGTCGCCATACCACCAGAACCAATGCGTTCCAGAATTTGATACGGGCCAAGCTGTTTCATGTCCGTAGACACAACGAATCCTCCACCAGCTACGTCATCATGCTCGCCTACGGTCGGGGCTTGGTCAAAAAAACTTCTAAAATTAAATAGTTGGAGCCTATTTCGTGCCAGGTGTTTCACACGCGCTCTTACGCGCGCGTGGGCGAAATTTTGTGTTGTACCTTGAGATTCAGGAGCCGGCTGTGATAGCGGGTGTCTGCCATGATAAGTTCTCGAACATACGTAACCCGCCGATTACAAAAAGTACTCCTACTAACCCTTGGGTTGGTTCTGGGTATCTTTGCGACCCGCGCGGCTCAGGCCAAAGGAACATTGGTTTTCCAGTCCATCATGGACGGTCTGGAACGACGCAATTTCGTATTCAAAGCTTCAAAGACCAGCCTGCCCACTCGAATTCACGCGTTTCGTATCAATCCAGAGAAATACGCATTCCGAGTCGTGCAGCCTACGAACGCATCGACATCTACGGCACATCGACTGGCGCGAGAACATAATCTGCTCTTGGCAGTAAACGCCTCGTTTTTTGACCCAGCCGGTAAGCCTTTAGGGCTCTTAATCGACCAGGGTCACAAAACACAGGGGCTACGTTCGGTGGATTGGGGCGTGTTCTCTGTGAGCTCTACCGGAAAGGTCGCAGTAAACCACACCCGTGAGTTCCAACCTCTGAATCCGGTCGAGGCCGCCTTTCAGGCAGGACCTCGCCTGGTGGTCGATGGCCGGCCCTTGAAATTAAAACCCCAGTTCGGTCGCCGAACCGCCCTGTGTGTAGACACAGCGGAACATGTGATCGTTGTGGTCACGGAATCGGGTATCTTGCTGGCCGATCTCGCCGAGGTTATGGCCCGCTCCCCTGGCGACGGAGGTCTGGGTTGTGTAGACGCCATGAACCTGGACGGGGGCTCGTCGACCCAGGCCACATTATTACACCCGAATCATCCCTGGGATCTGATCGGAGGCGCCAATGTGCCGGTCGTCCTGGGCATTCAACCTCGCATAACGAGGTCGTCCCATGACTGAACCCATCCAGGGACGTAAGAGCGATCATATTCGGATCGCCTTGGAAGAGGACGTTGAAGTACAGCCCAACTCTGCCTTTGGGCGTGCTCGTTTGATCTACCAGGCCATTCCAGAAATTCATCGAGACGACATCGACCCTTCCATCGAATTTCTGGGGCGTAAGCTCGCCTTCCCCCTGCTGATTGGAAGCATGACCGGTGGCACCAAAGATGCCGCCATCATCAACCAACGCTTAGCACGAGCCGCGCAACGCTGCGGGATCGGTATGGGATTGGGCTCACAGCGGATCATGTTGGAGCAGCCCACGACCAGCGCGACCTTTCAGGTGCGTGATGTTGCACCCGACATTCTTCTGGTGGCGAATCTTGGTGCCGTCCAACTCAACTACGGAGTAGGAGCCGAATCGATTCAGCAACTCATCCGCTCCGTAGACGCCGACGCGTTGGTCTTCCATCTGAATGCCGCCCAGGAGGCAGCACAGCCCGAGGGGGATACCCGATTCGGTGATTTGATCCCAGTGCTTCGAAGGACGATCGAAGAGTTGGAGCTCCCCTGTGGTCTCAAGGAAGTGGGCTGCGGCTTCTCCATCGATGCCGCTCGCAAGCTGGCAACCCTCCCCCTCGGTTTCGTTGAGAGCGCGGGTCAAGGTGGTACATCCTGGACCCGGATAGAGCATATGCGCTCCGCCTCTGAAAAGCCGACGGCTGCGATGGAACAATTGGAGGAATGGGGGATCCCTTCGATAACCAGTCTATTGAGCTGCCTTCGCTATGGCGGCCAGATCCCTGTCGTTGCTTCTGGCGGTCTGCGCACCGGTGTGGAAGCGGCCCACGCTGTCGCAATGGGAGCCCAGGCAACGGCGATGGCGCTCCCCCTTCTACGCGCGGCAGCCGAATCCGAAGATGCCGTATATGACGCGCTGATGGCCTTCCGGTCTTCCTTTGTTACGGCTATGTTCCTAACGGGCTCTACGAATATTCAAGCGCTACAAAAAGCCCAACTATCGATTGCACCCGACTGTTTTCCTGAAGTCTTTGAAGGTCGAGCTTCTCCGGAGCAACTCTGGACCCTGGCAACACCAACCCTCGAAGACGAACCGAATCAATGAGAGTTCCAATGGATACTTCACTCACTCCGACATCCGACAAAAGTACACGCTCAAGTCGCCTTCCTGGCTTCTACAAGCTCAGCGCGAAAGATCGCCTGCAGATCGTTGCCGATTTTGCCTCGATCCCAGCACAAGAACTTGAGCATCTGCAGAGCGCAGACGGGCTGCCGGCCGATGTAGCCCTTTGTATGAGCGAGAACGTTGTAGGTCGCTTCAGTCTGCCTCTCGCCTTCGCAACAAACTTCCGGGTCAATGGAGCCGACTATATCGTCCCCATGGCCATTGAGGAGCCGTCGGTGGTGGCCGCCGCTTCGTTCGCCGCGCGCCTACTTCGCAAGGATGATGGGATCTCTAGTATCGCCACGGAACCCATTATGATCGGGCAAATCCATTTTCCCGAACCACCCCCACGGGAAACACTCGAATATATTGTCCGGGAACATCATGAGGAGTTGAAGAAACATCTCGACGCCAACCATCCACGACTCGTGGCAGCTGGGGGCGGGTTCCAATATGCGCGAGTCCGCTATCTCTCTGACCCTGACGGACGACCCATCGCAGTGGTCCATTTACATATCGACGTACGCGATGCCATGGGTGCCAACGCGGTCAACTCCATGGCCGAAGAAGCGGCCCCGCTATTCGAGCGCTGGACCGGAACGCGTGTTGGCCTTCGAATCCTGAGTAACCTACCCATGCATCGGCGAGTAAAGGTCCAGGGCTCTGTACTCCTGGACACCGATACGGATGGTCCGAATATGAGCAGGGACGAGGCTCTTCGAATCGAAGAAGCCAGTCGCTTCGCTGAGGTCGACCCCTATCGCGCCGTCACCGCCAATAAGGGCGTCATGAACGGTATTGACGCGGTTCTGCTCGCGACGGGACAGGACTTTCGTGCTGTGGAAGCTGCCGCGCATGCATTTGCCAGTCGGGACGGCCGGTATTCGGCTTTGGCCCGATGGTATGTAGAAGATAACAAACTCTACGGCACCATGGACATCCCCCTGGCCCTGGGAACGGTCGGCGGTATCACGGCGGTCCATCCGATCGTCAGCACCACCCTGAAAATCCTGGGCATCCAACAAGCTCAAAAGCTTTCGGAGCTCGTCGCAGCCGTCGGGCTGGCCCAGAACCTTGCGGCGACCCGAGCCCTGGCGAGTGAAGGGATTCAGCGGGGTCATATGCGACTTCACGCTCGTAATATCGCCATGTTGGTGGGAGCCACTCCCGAAGAGGTCCCCGCTGTGGTTGCGGGAATGTTAGCTCGCGAAGATATCAAGGAGACGACGGCGCGCCTTTGTCTCGAACTGGTCCGAACATCCGGCCAGGCCCATTAAAGCCGAAGACCACGATGACCCAGACCCAACTCACACCGGCCATCACGGTACAAACGCCGGCGAAGGCTATTCTGGCGGGTGAGCACCTCGTCTTACACGGAGCCTCGGCTATCGCGGTACCGGTTTGGGAGCGTAGCCTGACCTTACGTCTGGCTCTTCGAAGTGGTGATCGTCTCGTTCTTCCCGAACCGCTGACATCCTGTAGTGAATCAGTACATGCTCTGCTCGAAGGACAGGTCACGGGCTTTGTACGCACCTGGATCACCAGTGATATTCCGATGGGAGCAGGGCTCGGTAGTAGCGCCGCGCTAAGTGTGGCCCTGGGACGTGCGCTGGTGCTAGCGCGTACCACCACGATTACCAATACCCCGGTGCGTGGAACTCTGGAACCAGACGACGAAGCTCTCGCCCGACGTATCGCCCAGGAGATCGAAGCATCTATCCACGGGAAGGCGAGCGGGATCGATACAGCGGTCGTAGCGTATGGCTCTCCGGTGCGACTGGAACCAGAGGGGGAAGGACCTCCATCCATACACCCCCTCACCGTCACCTCTCCGCAGACCTTCCTGCTCTTGGACACAGGCCTCCGACGGGCGACTAGCGAACAGATCCGACGGGTTGCAACATCGAGCCAACAGGGTGATTTCACCGGCTTGATGGAACAAGGCCGTTTGCACACCGATGATTTGATCGAAGGTCTCGCTACCGGCGACAACGAACAGATCTTCGAGGCCGTCCAGGACCTGGGGCATGTACTGCAAAATCTGGGCGTAGAACCTGCAGCCGCAGCCCCTCTTCGAGAACGGGCTACGGCCGCCGGTCTAGCTCTAAAAGTCACCGGCGCTGGCGGTGGCGGGTTCCTTCTCGCCTATAGCCCCATGGTGGACGACCTGAAGGAATTTGCAGAATCGTTCCCGCTCCAAAAGCGGATTCTCTTCACGGTTCCCGCACAGACTTCTGCCACAATACGAGTACGTTCCCATGGTTGATCAGAGCATAGTGGGACAACACCTCGAATCCGTGGGGCGCGCTACGGCTACGGCCAACTTCGCCTTGTCCAAATACTGGGGAAAACAGACCGGCGGTGTTCAACAACCGGCCGTACCCAGCATCTCTGTGGGCATCCAGGGACTGACCGCCGAAGCCGAAGTTCGTCTGAACTATGGAACGAATCAAGAACACGAGATTCGGATCGCTGGTAACCCGGCCAACGAAAAGACCTGCCGTCGTATCGAAACACTCCTGGACGCAGTCTTCGCCCATTCGGGTCGTAAGGCGCAGGCCATCATTCGCTCCGACACACGATTTCCCATCGCAGCCGGGCTGGCAAGCAGCGCTGCCGGTATGGCAGCTGTCGCTGGAGCAGCATGGATCGCTGCGGGACTCGACCCAGGAGACCGATCGGCGATCGCGGACTGTGCTCGGCTGGGTTCTGGTTCGGCCTGTCGCTCCGTCCATGATGGCTATGTGGCCTGGGAGCCTACCGATGACGGTAGCATTATTCGTCAGGTAGCGTCGGCAGACCATTGGCCTCTGGAACTCTGTCTCGTCCGCCTGGATGACCGCCCCAAAAAGGTCTCTTCCGCCGACGGTATGCTCCACTGTATGGAGACCTCCCCGGTATGGTCGAGCTGGGTAGAGCGGGCCTTTCTGGACGCCGTCGAGATTGAACAGGCGATCCTCGACAAGGACCTGGAAAAACTCGCCGATCTGGTTGAGGCAAACTGCCTGCTCATGCATGCCACAACCCTCACAGCCAGACCTCCCATCTTCTATATGCAGGGACGGACTCTACAAGTGATGGAGACCGTTACATCCCTGCGACGTGATGGTCTGCCATGCTTCTTCACGGTCGACGCGGGTCCCAACGTAAAAGTATTTACGGCGCCCGGGACGGCCCAGACGATCAAGACCGCTCTCGAAGATATGGCCCCTATCGACGTCTATGCCATCGGTGGTGGATTAACCGCCGAGGAGAGTTCCATCTGATGGGTGTGGTCGAAGTACCAGGAAAACTTTTTCTCGGCGGAGAATATGCAGTGCTCCAGCCGAACTGTACTGCGTTGGTCCTGGCCATCGATCGAACCTTGATGGTCCATTGTGAAGAGGCCGCCACCGATCGAATCGAAATCCCGCGTTGGGAACTAGACCTACGAGATATGACAGCCCCCATCACGGAAGCGATGCTCCCAAGGGAGCGTTTCGTTCGCTCGCTCTTTCACGCGACTCGGGAGTTGGTAGGGGCCCCTCCTACGGTTCATCTGGTAGCCGAGCCCCATAAACGCGATCTGCTTAGGCGCGATCTCGGACTGGGTACAAGCTCCGCTCTCAGCGTAGTTTTTGCGCAGGCATTTCTCCCCCGGGAAGCTCCGGATTCCACAGCTGTTCTCGACCTTGCGCTGCGAGCGCATCATACGGTCCAGGGCGGCCGAGGGAGCGGAGCCGACGTGGCGACCGCATGGGCTGGTTCCAGCATCGTATTCCGACAATTGGGTCCCAACCGCCTTCCCCTGGTGGAAGCCATTCCAACCCCCACTCGTCTACCACTACGGATCCTGTTCACTGGTAAAAGCCAACGAACCGCCGAAGCTGTACAACGTTTCCTCGATCTTCAGACGACGGCACCACGCTATCTACAGAGCTTTCTGGGGCGTTCCGAGACCATCGTCGACAGTATTCGGAAAGGACTGCGCGGCCAGACCAATCGACTGGTCCGCGAGATCGACCACGCCTATGAGAACCTGACACAGCTGGCCACACGACTACACCAGCAAGACCCGATTCCCCCGCTCTTTCGTACAGCCATACGAATGACCAATAGCGCCGTAAAGCCCAGTGGAGCCCTCGGTGGTGACTGCCTACTTGCCGTAAGCGAATCGAACCGAACCCTCCCGCAGCTGGAGAATGTAGCGCAGGCGTCCGGTTACGAAATCCTCGAATTCAACCCTCTTTTTCGGACATGACGATAATGAATAAAGAAATGCGTGAGCGCATCTGGTCGGTACAGGAGCGGTGGTTTGATAACCTCCTGACCGAGACCCCGATTCAGGGCAGCGCAGATCTAACGGCGGCCGTTCGTCATCAGGTTCTGAGTGGAGGTAAGAGGATCCGGGCGGGTCTACCTCTGGCTGCTCTGGCCCATCGGAACGATCTTCGTATCGAGCCGAAAACCATCGACGATCTGGTGGCAACGAATGAGTCCGTCCAATCCGCCCTCTGGCTCGGTCTCGCCCTCGAATTGCTCCATTCCGGAACACTCGCCCACGACGATGTGATGGATGGTGACAAAGTGCGCCGCAACCAACCCACGGTATGGGTTCAGTTCGGAATTCCCCAAGCCATCAACAGTGGCGACATCCTATTCTACCTGGCCCAGGAATGCGTTCTTCGGACCCCGGGTCCCCCGACCCAGACGGCCCTGGCGATCGCCGGGTTAAACCGCAGTATGCAGCTTGTCATCGCCGGCCAGGCCATTGAGATGGCCCTACGGCGAGACCAACGTCTACCTACCCGAGCCGACTATACGATCCTGGCACGAGGGAAGACCGGCGGGCTCTTTGGTCTGGGGCTGTACTTTGGGCTATTAAGCGCCCGCGTTGCCGAGGCAGAGTTGGAAAACATCTGGGAGCTGGGCCTCAAGCTCGGCCAATTATTTCAGGTGCAGGACGACATTCTCGATCTGGTAGGAGAAAAGGGGCGAGGTTCTCATAAGAACGATCTCCTTGAGGGGAAACCCTCCTGGCTGATCACGGAAGCGGCCCAGACTCTTTCGCCTACAGACGCTCAACAGCTGGGAGCTATCCTGTATAAGCCGCGAGAGGAAACAACCTCGCAGGATGTAGAGACCCTGGAACAGTTTCTGGAAGCTACCCAGTCTCTGGAACGAGGCCTCGAATTTATTCAGAACGCCCGCCAGGAGATCTCGGTATATGCCGAGGAACAGGCTCCAGATCTGGCCGACCTGGTGGCTCCCATCGTGGCGGACTTTCTACGCCCGATTGAGCACGTCCTGACTCCCTGATTCACCCAAGGGATTCCAGGGTCACCTCGCCACCAATTTGGGACTGAGGTATACTACGGTTTCACGCCAAACACCGGAGTATGCGGTGCATGTTGCGCGGTTCATGATCCTGATGCTTGTTGTTGCTGGCTGTGGTCAAAATTCAGTTGCGCCCACACCAACAGACACCAACACGGACGAAGGGGGACCTGCCGTCGATGCCCTACAAGATCAGGGCCTCGCCGTGGACAGCCCCATCGTAGATAGTGGGGCACTCCAGCCAGACGCCCCGCCAGAGGATACTGCGACCGATACCGTAGACGCCGTAGAAGAAGACACACCCTCTGGTGATACCGAAGCGGTAGAAACAATCGACGCTTCTTTTGTCGAACCCGATTCAGGACCGGAAGATACAGCCGACGCTGTCGAAGAATGCGCGCCTTGTGTTCCGTCCGCAGCTTCCGCCCAATTCTCCATGGAGCCTGATGCCTTCGCAGTGACGCCGAATCGTACACGGCACAATCCTTTGAAGGGCTTTATGACCTCGTATATCTGGGGCTCACCGGCGAACGATTTCCCCGATTCGATGGAATTCCTCTATCTACCGATGGCTGACGTCTGGGGACCCGATGGAGAAACCTTCAGTAGCGGGCTTGAGCCTCTCCTTGAGGCGGCCGCCTCCCGAGGCCATCATGTCGTATTACGGGTCTATATTGATTATCCCGCCAAGGCCTACGGTCTTCCCCCATACCTGACGGATGCGGTCAGCTGCCAGCCCTATACCGACCACGGTGGCGGTTGTTCTCCAGACTACGATCACCCATTACTGGTAGAAGCAATGGTCGGTCTCCTTACAGCCCTCGGAGCCCACTACGACGGAGATCCCAGGCTTGGTGCTCTACAGATCGGTTTGTTGGGGTACTGGGGCGAATGGCATACCCACCCCAACACGGACTCGTTTGCCTCCAATTATACCCAGACAGCCATACTAAACGCCGCGCATACGGCCTTCTCAATCACGCAGATTCAGGTCCGACGCCCCGCCGCCAACAGCCTGGATCTACGAATCGGCTTCCATGATGACTCCTTCGCCTTTAGCACTCTCGGCGATACCCCCTGGTTTTTCCTCCCCTCCCTGGTTTCCGCCGGCGGTGGCGAGCGATGGGAGGAGGTGATGATTGGAGGCGAGCTCCGGCCCGAACTACAGAGTATATGTTTTCAAGACGACTATACTCTCGGCACCAACGCCCAGGACATAACCCTCTGTATTGAACAGACCCATGCAAGCTACCTTTTAAACTATAAAGCGTTCAATGAAGCCGGTGTCGGTTACCAGGGAATCGAACGGTTACGCGCCGAAGAGGCGGCGATCCACATGGGCTATCAATTCGAATTGAACGCAGCGAGTCTCAAACTCTGGGGTCTTGATCACGACGACGAGACGGTAGAGGCAGAGGTTACCCTCACCCTCGCCCAATCCGGTGTGGCGCCTTTCTATTACGATCTCCACGCTGCAGTGCACGCCGAGGGATCCGGCCCAGTGGGTACAAGTACCGAAAACCTCAAGACCCTCCTGCCCGGAAGCACGAAAGACCTTACGTTCTCCCTCGGCCGTGTACCTCTCGCGGTGGTAAACAACCCCATGGAAGTGCATCTTACCGCCCCGATCTTACAACCGGGACAGCGTGTTCTGTTGGCGACGCACACCCCTGGTACCGAAGAAGACGGTCCGACCCACATCGGTTGGGAGCTGGGCTGTAATACAGCCGAAGAGACGCTTCCAATCGGCGCACAGTCTGGTGCAATGGAGCCAGGCTGCCCCTGTATCTGCGATGTAGATGGGGTCCTTCGAACCTGTGACGGTAGCGTATGTCCCTAGCTTGCGGACCTCTCTGCTAAGGCAACTGCGACAAAAAAAACATCCCCCCGCTGTCCATAGGGAGCCAGCGGGGGGATGTGGCCGTCCTATGAGACAGCGGGGGGAGGTCTGTATAAACCAGGAAGCCTGGTTTACTTCGAGTCCACCTGCGTCGCCGCCGGATGGGAGGCGATATCCGTGAGATAATCTAGAGCTGCAGTATCGCCCTGGAGCTGCCCACGGAAGAACGCTGTCAACGCGCCCATCGCGGTTTGACGGTTGTTGTCGATGTCGTTGCCGCTCACGCAGGCGCCGCACTCGAACCCACAACCTGCGGGATCGGCATCAAGGAAGTCCATATGACCCGCGTCGGTAGCAAGAATGTACCATGCGGGAGACTGCGTCATCTCATAGAACTGCACGTGATTCTGCCCCTCTGGGGCGCAAGCCGGTGACAACAGTCCACCGGACTCCTCGCCACGACCTGAACCGATGATGAGGCTCGCCATTCCGGCTGGAAGTGACTGGTCCAATGCGCTGATATCTCCAAAGGTGAAGATACCACCACCATCTACCGGATCCAGACCAGCAACGGCCACGCCGAGGTTGGGGTTATCCTGCAGGATAATCCAGGCCAGCTTGGCACCTCGAGAGTGACCAGCCAGACCAATCAGGCTGACATCAGGATCTACGCTTACGACGTTCTCCAGGTTGCCTGGAATCCAGTTCAATACGGAGTCCAACGTCCCCGCCTCTTCCTCTGAGGAAGGCTTTCCGATGGGTAGGCCACCCGGTTGGTGCGTCTGGGGTGCAACCACAACGAAGCCATGGCTCGCCAGATGGTCGAGAGTCTCACTGTAGTAGCTATTGGCCATAAGGAAGCCGTGGGAGAAAACTACCACTGCATATGTACCAGCTTCTGTTGGAGCGAAGACCATCATATCGGTCGGGGCACCACTGGTTCCAGCAGAGAAGTTCATGGACTCGGTCGCGAGCGGACCAGCCTCGAAGGGGTTACCGTTCGACACAAAGAAGTCGCCCGTGTTTCCACCCTGGCCGGGGTTGGTTTCTCCGGTCTCTGGGTCGGTAATGTCCTCTTCGGGCTCAACCCATCCTTCGGGTGCGGAGAGAATGCCTACAGGATACGGACCGTTCTCATCGGCTACATAAAGGTAGACCGCGTTCTGATCGTAGCTGTTCACCAGGATTTCGGCCGAACCATTGTTGTTGACGTCCGAGAACACCATGCCACCGGTCATACCGAGATCTTGCTCGAGAATGTGAATCACGAACTCTTCATTCTCAAGTTGCTCGAAGAGGAAGACGCGAGGATCGCCGTCGCCTGCTACGATCAAGTCGTGGTCGGCGTCGCCATCCACATCACCCCATCCGAATACGCCAGGGGCCGCTTGTGGCGCCGTCATACTACCAGGAACAGAAACGATCTGATCGGTGAGAACGGTGCCAATCCAGGGCTGTGTGGGATCGGCGGGGATGCGGTAGGAGACAACAGAAGAGGGCCACGGATCGGGATTGCTCATGGTCGTATTGGTGTGATTGCTACCGATAGCGATCGGGGCGCCATCACCATAGAAATCGTCAATAATCGAGAGCTGAATCGTGGGACCCTGGTTGGTGTCGATGATATGACGGGTCCAGCTTCCGCTGGGGTTCGTGGCAGACGGGGCTACGACCTGCTCGTACCAGGTGTAGGAGGCGCCACCATCATGGAAGTACTCGCCAGACGCGATATCCATGTCTCCGTCTTGATCAATATCGTAGAGGACTGGGAGGCTTCCGAGACCCGCACCGATGGTACGAGGGGTCTTCTCGAAACGGTCGGCGCTTGTGTTGCCTTTGAACCACACTGCAGCAGCACGGTCAGCACCATCACCAAGGAAACCTTTCTTTTCTTCACCCACGGAGATCAGGTCTTTGATTCCATCACCATCCAGGTCCGTAAGGAGGGCCTTATGGTAGAAGAGAGTGCTACCGTTGGGTACGATGTCATGACGAATCCACTGGGATCCAGACTGTTCGAACCATGCAAGACCACCACAGGGGCTACCACCAGGGATGGCACTACATACGAAGAAGCCGTAGGGCACGAACGCATCCAGGTCGCCATCACCGTCCACGTCTTCCATGCTGATATCATTCGCCCAGACAATCTCATCGTCTAGAGACACGATGTCATAGGAGTTCCAATCTTCGACTGTTGCACCCTGGATGTACACAGAGACGATACTTTTCGGAAGGCTGAAACCGGTAACCTGTCCGAGCTTGGATACGATCAGGTCACCTTTACCGTCGCCATTGACGTCTTCCACCTTTCCGAAGGCCGGGCCCCAGGCATCAGAGTCAACAGTAATGCGCCGAAAGCGTAGACCGGTGTCCGATGGGGGAAGAATCACTTCCTCTTCCTCTTCTTCCTCGATCTCTACCTCGGGCTCGGTTGGGATCTCGTTGTTGTCTGCGAGAACTACCTGAATAGGACCAGCCGTGGGCACTTTCACTTCCACCACGGTCACCAGATCTTCTGGACCTTGCTGCATGGGGCTAAAGGGTTCTACATCAAGAACGACTGCGACGGTCCAGGTACCAGGATCCACTTGTGGAATCGTGGCCATTGCTGGAAATTGTACGCCCTGTATGTCCGTAAACTTCGAGGGAGGGCCCGCTGGAGGCCAGGATGTGAACAGAGTTACCAGAAGGTTTCCCTCTTGCTCACCATAGTAGTTAACCTCAACAGTCAGGTTGGACGGCTGGTCCACTTCCTGCTCTTGCGTAGGGTCAGTATTGTCTACTGGGGGAGGGTTCTGATTATCAAGCTGCTCTTGATTTTGATTGGCTTCTAGATCCGCAGTGTCGTTCGTATCCGCACAACCATACGTAATAACTAGAAGAATGCATGCAAGCATTTTCACAGTGTGGTGAAGTTTCACGGTAGCCTCCAGGGCAAATTAAAAGTTGGAAGTGCAGCTTTTAACTAATCCCAGGTGCACGAATCAAGTTTTTTTTTGTTCGATGCACGGAGAGGCGACCAAGATAGAAAAACAGTGATTTCCACTATTTATTTGTTTTTGCATCTTCTCGAATGAGAAGGGTCAGCACAGGTAGAAGCGCCCGACGGCGGAGAAGAACAACCAGCCTTTCACTAAGCCAGACAGCCGTCTCCGTGAGATCATTCATCTCTCCGTCGGAGAGCGGAGTAATCAAATCTCGAAACAGTTGTAGTTCGACTCGCACGAGCTCTTGCACCGCTTTATAATAGGGACCCATCGACGTATGGGGCAGAATCTCCTCGGAAATACCCTGTTCACGCGCGTGGCGTATGAACTCCAGGAAGGCCAGGTCGTTTCCTGCGTACACATCTTCCCCATCGACCGTATCTGCTGGTTCGATCAGCTCGTTTTCTTTGAACCAATCTACTTCATAGTCTGGATTCCCGGCCGCCAGGATCTCGGAACGGCGCATCGATGTGGTTGGTGCCATATCCCGCAACACTCGTACGATCGCAGTCGCGGCTGTCGCATCATCTGGCTCCGGCCTTTCCTGGGCGAGGATTTCACGAATCACATTCAGAGGAAGGTATTGGGTCCTCTGAAGCTCTTTGATGGCCTTGATCCGGGGTATCAGCCCCACATCGTAATACGCCATATTTGGACTGGTACGAAGAGCCGGAGGAGGAAGAAGCTTCTCACGGATATAATGCTTGATGGTCGGAGCGGGTACACCACTAAGACGTGACAACTCCGACATCTTGACGAGGTCACGCCCCGACTCGCCCTTCATGACTTTCTTGGCCATGCCAAACTCCTGATCCCCGGCTCCTGATATACAGAGAGAATTTGAACCACATCCGCCAACTTGGCAAGTCAGCTAGATCTTTGAAGAGATTTTTCTCGAATATTACCTGCTATTTTCGAGGCTACTTCGCCCTTTTTCTTTGCTTTCCTGGTGGTGGATTATTTCGAAGGCGCCTCGGCGCGGTAAAGCTACGAGAACGGGCGGCGGGTCGATAGGCTCCATCCCGGCCCGGCCCATTAAGATACGCACCGATGAGGCCTTTGGAGAGGACCGGTGTTGGTTTTGGCCCCGTCCACCCGGGCCTTTCTGGAGGGCGTCGAGACGTATATCGAATGGTGATCTCTGCACCTACCTTTAATCCAGATCGGGAGGCTTTGACCTCTTGTACCCGGGCCGTAGCCAAGACCTTCCAATCCCTACCCTTCTTGTCGACCGTGACCTTCAATACCTGCAGAATCAATTGTTCCGGCGCATTGTTCTGCGCCTGTTTTAGAAGTTTCGGGTTGATGACCGCTGCGGCATTGGAGGCAAAGAGGAGAGCCATAACCACGATGGTCGCTTTTAGTATTTTTCGTCGTATATGCATGGTCGCGTTGGTACCAATCGGAGCGAGGCAACAAGACTATTCATCATTCGCCGGTTTCAAAATCGTCATGCCAGGCGATCAAGCGAATGGTCGTCTCGTAGACATTGACCGGACTTTTGAAGAACGTCCGTAGGGCGTTACGGCTCATGATCACGGCACCACCTCGATGCATGGGATCACAAACGATAAAATCTTCAACCGTAGAGGCCGGGAATATGGCGATAAAGTGTGGCACGGCTCCAGGACTGGATGAACCATAGTCTGTGGAGAACTGGGCGCTCCAATCGTCTGTTATATGCCCGTATGCGATCGCCGAACCGTGGACTTGCAGGAAGGTTTCCAGGTCGTCCCAGGAATAGCCAAAAACAGGTGTACCTCCCCCATTAATGATCCCCTGGGGAATCGAAGGAGCGTCATCCATATGATCAAAATAGACGGTCCGAGTCTTGTCCTCGACGCAGAGGACTCCCCCCTCTTCATACATTGTCGCCCCCTCCTGGAGTGCTGAGGGGTCAATGTTCGGGTAGTCGGGAAACATCAAAGCTCGGGCATGATCGATAGCTATCTGGGCGTTGAGGTTGTCAGTGGTTACGCCGCGCTCCCGCATCACCATCGCGAGGCTGGCCGGTCCACAATTATTGGATGACTCGTCGGACTCCATTCCCGAATCGTTCCACCGAGCGTCGTAAATCTGGGTGAGGAAGAATCCATTGGCCCACTCGACATCCGCTCCCTGGGTCTGATCGGATTTGGGCGAGGCCGGGTTCTGACCATTCGCACCTGGCTCCCCATTCGCACAGGAAAGTGCCACGACTGCGATGCCGACGATGAGTAACCGATGAATCATTAGAATCCACACCTCCGGACCAGCGAAGGCCCTACGGAAACAGTATCTACGTCTCCGTGGCTCTGCAAGCACCTGGGCGCATCACTCACAGGCACACATATGGGCGGTGCTACTTCCGGCTGAGTAGGTGCAGGTCATGCCGGAGTAGTTGTTGTTTCGGTAGCGACATCGAATCGGTGCATCGCCCGTATAATCTACCCGCGGGC
>MDTE01097331.1_pt1 | contig 21558 bp, 13 predicted proteins | sample 811231 | NCBI WGS metagenome assembly MDTE01 (sample SAMN05326651, study PRJNA326480) | marine metagenome | isolation source: seawater | place: Indian Ocean: Red Sea | collected 2010
CCTGGCACCAGGAAGTCGGACGCCGCACCGATTATCTCATCATAGGACTCAGGATATTGGGACACAGTACGACTAGCCTTCGTGTTGTATCGAGGAAACGACACATCCATATTGGCCCGCGCGATCTCCTTGCCATTCAAGTAAGCGATAAAGCCGTCGTCATACAGGGCACTAAAGGCGAGCCGGTCTATCGTTTCGACATCATTCACCCGAAAACGTTTCCGGAGATAAACTGACAGATATCCTGGCTCATCTTCCGTCATCTCCATATCCTCGAGCACGGTTTCGTCATCGTCGTCCCCATAACCAAACCCCGACGGTCCTGAGAGCCATGCCGAAGCATCAAATTCGATCTCCCGCCAGCCAGCGGGTGGAGCTTTCGTGCCCTTGAAGTAGTAAAACTCATCCCCCCTTTGAATCATGGTGCGGTCTTCGAAGGGCTGAAATTCCTCGAAAAGTTCATCCTCGGCCATCTTCAGCCGTTGATTCTCTTCATTCGGAGCCGGCCCGGGACTCAACTGACGTTCGACATACGCATCAATCCCGATTTCGCCAATCAACATTCGATCCGCAGCGGAGGGACCATAGGCAATCCGATTGAGCAAATGGTTCGCAGCTTCATCCTCCGAGAGATCGGACCCACTAGACAAATCCTCTTCCAGGGCGAAGTGATTCGGCCCTTGATACTGGGCATCCGGAACCACCGAATCCTCCCGAGCCTCCAGACGCAAAAACTGCAATCCACTCGCTTCTGGAACCGTAAATGTGACCCGGCTTCGATACCCATTGAGCGCACCGGAAGAGAGGGCGAAACTCAGCGGCTTGGCCACGTCTCCGGCCGACCGTAAAACCACTGACTTGAAACCACCCGGCACGGAGCCTGACACCACTAAATTCGATCCCACAGCTTGAATGGACTCAATGATGGGCTGACTGGCCGCTCCCTCGGCAACAGGCATCAGGGCGCGGCACGCCACGACTAAAGTAAAGAACGCAGGTAACTTCTTCATAAGCACAGGCCCGACAAATTTAGCACATCACATGCCAAATAGTCGTCCCAATCCTTCAATTCTCCATAAATCCTATCCCCTTAAACGACTTACCGCCCCCCCCCTATCAGCCAGTGCCAGGCTCGATCATGAGCACAAACTCTATTAGCCAAACATATGACTGGTGCCAGGCTCAGTTATGGGAATTCGAAGGTCTTCTAACAGATCAACTGGTTGTGATGCCGCAAGGCAATGAAGACCGGATCAAATGAACGAGAATCTCAGGGCCCTGTCCCAAAAGTAGAGACAAACACTATGGCTGATGCTTGACAAACGTAGAGGGCAAAAGTCTTCCAAATGACTTTTCTCAAATTGTCTGGATGAACCGAAAGAAGCTCAGCTTTGGCCCATGATTGACAGTATTAACTTGGCCACTTCCATGAATCGCCTGAACACAAGTCGTAACAACCGCTATAACGATGCCAACGATTTCACAGACTCTGCAGCCTCAAGGGGTCGGGTAAACGGCCAGTTTCGAAACGGGGTCGCCGCCCAAAATACTCCCGGTAATTCCTAAAGAATTCATGAACAAACTCGGATGAACCCAGAACAATTCCTTTCGAAAAATAACGAATTCGAACCCTAAGCACCTCACCAAACGACAAGGCCGCTCCTTTCTTAAGCTTACTACGAATCAATCTCTCTGAAAGGACCTGTTTCCCACTCCCACCCGCGATACCCGATTTCACAAAGAGTAGCCTGCGATACCGATTCGCACACTCCGCCCATGACGAACATCCCAACGCGTCCATCAAAACCAACTGGAGATCGCGCCGACCTGCTAACGCTTCGGAGTAACTACAAAACCGATAATCCATTGGATCTTCAACCAAGCCGGCTCTTACCGGGTTAAGATCAATATAGGCGATCAACGCCTGGAGAGCCGCAAAGGAGGGTTCAACGACGATACTTCGAAACCGTTCAGCCCACAGGGTTCCATGACGTTGATGAACACGATTATACCATCGACTGAATCGTTGCTTAAGTTCCTTGTTAAACTCAGAAACATCGCCCATTCGAGAGGAGAAGGTCTCATGGATTGCCTTTGGAATCTTCTCACCATTACGGACAAAAGAAGTCGCATTCTTGGTGATCGGGTGATTGCTCCCGTAGAGAATTCCTAATCTCCTAATGAGCTCACCGTCAGGTAATTCTTGTTCAGCAGGCACGCGAACTGCCAGATGAACATGATTGCTCATGAGGCAATATGCGACCACTTCAACGCCGCAGAACTGCGATTGTTTCCACATCATCCTGCGAAAGACCTCCTTCTCAACCTCTCCCAACAGGAAGGAACCTCCGACAATTCGAGAAATACAATGATAAACTACCGAACGCCCTTTCGGTTTCAGTCTACGCAACCTCATCTTATTACAAGTAATATAATTTCTTATATAGCTGTCAATTTAAATTGAGCCTGGCACCACTAACGCTAGCGGGGTGGGATTCTGGGCTTGGACTGGGGAATGGGTTTGGGTATGACTCGAGGGTGGATTTGGCTAAATCGGATCGGCTTGATAGCTCTTTCCCGAATCAAAACGAGGGACAGAGCTGCTCCTCAGAATCAGATCAAGGTCGGCCCGGGGAGTATTGGCGGTGGTGCCCTCGGTGCAGCCAAGAGCTCGCGAATCACAAGTGCAAGTTGGTCTGCCGCCGCTGCGGTTACTTCATGAGCTGTTCTGACTTCGATTAGCCTGGGGCCTGTAAGAAATACCGCGATCCAACTCTCTCTATTGATTTCATTCGCCGGGCTCTCCAGTATGAACCGCCGATGAGCGGGATTCTGGAAGAATTAACCTGGCGGGGATTGATCGAAAACACGACTGATGAGTCGGCCCTCGCTGAACGATTGAAACAGCCGGTCACCCTCTACTGCGGGTTCGATCCAACGGCAAACAGCCTGCATGTTGGTAATCTGGTTCCCCTGTTGGCCCTGCGACGGTTTCAACTTCTGGGCCATTGTCCGATCGCGCTGGCGGGTGGCGCCACGGGCTCAATCGGCGATCCCAGCGGAAAAACTGCCGAGCGACAACTTCTCACCCGCGAAACGCTCTCGGATAATATCGCCAAAGTAAAAACGCAGTTGGCCCGCCTCCTTGATTTTGAGACCGACCAAAACCCGGCCCAGCTCTTGGACAATGCGGACTGGACCTCTCCGGTCAGCTATCTCGACTTTCTTCGGGAAATCGGCAAGCACTTTTCGGTCAATATGATGGTCGCCAAAGAAAGTGTCCGCGCTCGAATGGAGGACCGGGATTCCGGTATTAGCTACACCGAGTTCAGCTATATGCTCCTGCAAGCCTTCGACTTTTTCCATCTTCGCAAGGCCTTCAATTGCGAGTTACAAATCGGCGGTAGCGACCAATGGGGGAACATTACCGCCGGAATCGACCTCACCCGGAAGAAACTCTCTCATACCGTCTACGGGATTACCCTTCCGCTCATCACCAATTCGGATGGTTCAAAATTTGGAAAGACGGCCAAAGGTGCCGTTTGGCTCGACCCCAAAAAGACCAGCGTCTACCAGTTTTACCAATTCTGGATTCAAACGGATGATCGGGACGTGATTCGGTATCTCAAGTTTTTCACCTTTCTCAGCCAGGACGAGATTACCGAATTGGAACGGCAGCATCAGGAGGTGCCAGAACGTCGCACCGCCCAAAAGGCGCTCGCCTCAACGATGACCATGCTGATCCACGGAGAGCACGCCGCGGAGGAGGCAGTCAAGGCGAGCCAGATTCTTTTCGGGGGCGACTTGAGTGGGATCACCGAGGCAACGTTCCATGACATTGTCAACGAAGTCCCCTCGGTCTCGATTGAGAGGGAAAGGTTGGATGGGGGGATTCCGCTGGTCGACCTCCTTGTCGAGGCTGCGCTTTGTCCCTCAAAAGGGCAAGCGCGCAAGGATATCAATGGAGGTGGAATCAATCTCAATAATGTTCGCCAAACCGATCTAGGCCAAACGATCAACGCCGAACACCTGCTGTTCGACCGTTTCCTCCTACTCCGAAAAGGAAAAAAGAACTACCTGCTGGCCAACTTTGAATAGTCAGACCCTCGAGATTCCGTCTCCAGGCCGGTGAATCATGCGGGGCTGGGCCTTCAAACACAGACCGGTCCCAGCCAATTCCTCCATGGACGCTTGAAATTCATTGAGTGAACGCAAAAAGCCATGCCGCTAGGCATGGCTTTTCTAAGATGCGGAAATGACACTACGATTGACCGTCTTGTCCTTCCGAAATTCTGGCTCCGGGCTACAAACGCAACTCTGGATTTCCCGCCAACTTTCCTACGAGGTCGTTCAGACCATTGTAAACGTCCATCGAGAACTTGTCCTGGTTCTCGACGACGACTCGCTGCATATCGGCAAGAAAGGTTGTGAGTGCGGTTCGCTGCTCGGACGACAGTTTTCCTGATATCAAGGTTTTGAGAGGGCCCAAAGCGGCTTCATAATCATTGCTATCCACCGCTCCCACGATCGTGCTCACCTGTGCTTGCTGATCCGCGGAAGCAGCCCCAAAAGCAGAGGAAAGCGACCCCGTATCCACCTTCGTAGTAGCAGCCCCACATCCCGCGAAAAGTGTCACCCATACCAGTCCGGCTAGGGAATAAATCAACCTCATATCTCTTTCCTGGTTTTTCTTCCGGCCACCTGATTCCGTCGAACGGTTCACCTGAATTCCACCAAACTTTCAAACAGAAAGGGCCCGCCTGATACGGGCCCTTTCATGTCTGCTTCAGACTAATTCCTTAAGAGGGCGGACGTTCGGGCTGAGAGCCAAGCGATATCCTGGTTCCCTTCCTGATTGGCTATACGAACATTGCCCTTAAAAACCCTGGTTCGAGGATCACGCCATTTGCGAATTTCGGAGTGACCATCCAGGAACGCGATGCCACCCGCTCCATTATGGTAGGTCCCCGGCCAGTCGATCATTCGCCAGTTCGCTTTCCCTCCAGGGCCAATCACCGCGAATCCTGCATCGTTGATGCTGTTCTCATCTTCGTCCAGGAGCACAAAAAGATTGGAGGGTCCCGGATCGATCGCGTCAGACATTCTTCCGTAGGTTCGCCAGGTCTTACCCGCTGTGTGACCATGATTCCCATCCAGCCATGGCCCGTTCACCGCCGCCTTACCGTTGTTCTTGGAAGGATTGGTCCCAACGGCCTGACTCGCCGCAACAGATCGAGCCCTCTTCACCAGTTGCCCACGGAGATCCTGCCGAGGACCGTTGTATCTGCCCGTTCGCTTGTCCGCCGGACAGCCAAATATTTGATGGCCCGCTCCGTAGGGTACTAGCAGGGAACGGGTTGGGTCATTCAAAATGTCGGGGTTGAACTCCTGACCCCCACCTTTCCCAGCCTGGCCGGGGCACCAATTGTATCCGGGACGAGTGTTTCCATCATCCGGATTCGGCCACAGCCAGTCATCGAAATCACTCGCGTAAACGGTGGTCGCAAGCATCAACTGCTTCGTATTGTTCATGCAGTAGATGCCCTGCGCTTTTGCTTTCGCCTTACCTAATGCCGGCAACAACATGCCTGCGAGAATGGCGATGATGGCGATCACCACCAAAAGCTCAATCAAGGTAAAGCCGTTCGATCTTACTTTGGCTTTCATCAAAACTTATCGTTATTATGCACAATTTCCGGTTTCGGCCTCCTGGAAGGCTCGCCTAAACGGTCAGAGCTAACTATTACTATGAAAAAACCTACATTATGGCAACTGTGCTTTTCTTGGCACATTGAATTCCTTTCGACCAAGGCCCTCATCCGCGACATCAGGGCGTCACCCGCTCAGCTCGATAAAAGGCCATCCCCGCATCGAGATGCTGCCGCAGTGGAACCCATGAATTCGTCTGAATCTCCCCTTGCATCACCCAGTTCTCGAGGTTCTGACTCCGCCACAATTTAAAACGAGCGCCTTCCTCTCCGAGCACCAAGATTTCGACTCCACGCTCACCAGCGTCTCGGATCCGGATGGACCCGCCCACCGAAAAACCAGCGTCAGCCACCCAAGTGAGGGTATTGTTCGTCACCTGGACCTCCCGATTGCTCGCGATCACTCGAGCGGATAGCAACGCACCAGGTCCCCCAAAAGACTCGATATTCCATTCAACTCTGGCTTCCTCCGAATGGCCCATCCGACCAAGAAGAACCCTCAGTTGATCGCGGCCCTGCTCCAGCCTTCCTTGACTACTGGAGAACTGACTCACCACGACACCGTCTCGAAGATCAAGTTCCAAAACGACTCCAGTGGCCTCGCACTCGCCGCTATGACGAACCAGGACTTGGTAGCGTCCCAAGGAAAGGGGTTCCAGGAACCCTGGGCGATTTGCTCCTCCTGCCGTTAATGCCAGATCGACCGCGTGGCAAGGCGTACATCTCAACAGCCAACAGACTCCGTTCTGAAACAGAGTCTTGATCCGCCCTTCATCACCAGGACTCTTGCCATCGCCCTTCCGAAAGACTTGGTGAATCAGTCTCGTGGAGCCGTCCTCCCCCCCCCGAGAATCCGGATCAGGATCAGCCACCAATGTCGGCTCTCCATCAAATGCAACCAGTGCCCGTCCTTTTCGTACGACGCCGCCTCCGGTCGAAAGGGAAACCACCAGCTCTTCGCCTGCCACGTCTCCATAACTCCCGGAAATGATTTCCCTCCCCATTTCCTGTGGCCCGACGACGTTTGTCCGCCAGCCTCGTTCCGAGCCCATCGACTCCCCTTCAATTCCCATCAGAGATTCCCACTGCTGCCGCCGCTCATCAGCTAGGCTCGCTCCCAGGCGACCCAATCCGGGTCCCATGAAGTAGACAGGGGTGCCTGACGCATGCTGGCGGCTCAATTCCTTAACCGCCGCCGACTCCAATTCGCCAAGAACGGCGGGGTCATGGTCCCACACGATGAGCGAATACCCCGCAAGAACCTGGCTCGAGAGTTCGTGAGGCCAGAAGACCTGAGCCTCCAAGCCCATCTCAAAGAGCGCGTTCGCCAGTTCCTCGACCACTCCGGTCGCATGATTCCGGATGAGGGCGACTTGCCCTCGACGTTCACCCACGGCAATGTCAACGTCCTCGCTCCCTGCGGACTGTCCCCCGCTGTCATAGGCCACCGCCCGCAATCGATGGTCGCCCACGGGCGCATCCTTCCAATCGAATTCAAACGGTGGGGACTCCATCCTCGCGATTGTCTTTCCATTGGCCGAGAGTTCGATGCGCGCGATCCCGAGATCGTCCTCGGCCACCATCCGGATCGGCACCACTCCGGTCGGCGGATCGCCCCCCCCTGACGGAGCGAAAATCTGCCGATCTTCGGGCCAAACAATCGCCACGCTTGGGGGTTGGTCGACCGGCTGCAATGCCGCATCCCGCCGCAACAGAAAACGGCGAATAATCCGACTGTTCTCGGGCTGCCCATCATCAAGGATGATCGCGATCCTCCAGTCACCTTGTCGCGTGTTGGGGCCCAGGTTCGAGAGGGTCAGGACGCTCGTTCCTTCCGGCGTGAGTTCGCCAAATCGCCCGCTGATTCTCGGTTCACCTGCTTCAACCACATAGGACATCGCGAGAACATCGCCTTCGTTTCCAGCACCGGTGGTCATTCCTGATAGCCGCACCTCAACGGCCTCCCTGTCATGGGGAATTCGAATATCGGCGACGGGATCAAGGGTGGGCGCATCATTCACCGGATTGACGATGATTGGAAAGACTCGCTCGGTCTCGAGTCCGTTTTCATCGACGACCTTCAGCCGGAGCTCGGTTTCCCCGAACTGATCAGGTCGTGGCCGTAGCTTAAAGCGCAACCGGTCGCCGCCCTGACCCTCAGCAATGTCCCTGACCTCGACTAGATTCTCCTCACCCACGGTGGCCGTCACGCGGAGGCGCTCAAAGGGGGTCACCTCATCGGTCACTCGGGCCTCCCACGAGAGCCAATCCCCATCCTCAACCATCGCCTCTGGATCGGAGGCCACGATAAGAGGCGGCTCGGCACTCTCGTCATCGTCCTCGATGGTGACCACAAGTTTTCTCCTCGGCACTTCCACATTGACCGGGTCGAAGAAGCGGATTTCGATCTGCTCACTGGGCTCCGGAAGCCGATCGCCATTCACCTCGATGACGATCTGCGTTGCCGGCACGATCCGATAGACGTGATCGGCAAAGTAATCCGCCACGTAGAGAACTGATCCATCGCGAGAAAACTCCATCACGTCCTTCCCGTTTCCATGAAGAAAACCCTGAAGGCCCTCCAAGAACACCTCCTGATCACCCCCGGGTGTTATCTGCAGGACCTTCCCCGACGCTCCGTCATCGACAGCGACATACATGAGACCCTCAAAAGGTCCGGGCGGAGCAAAGACGATCGAGTGAGGATCGCCGGGAAGCGAATCGATCCACGGCTCTACCTGACCGGTGGGCAATAACTTCTTGATGCAGGAACATTGCCTTCCAAATTCACCGAAATAAGCGATGCCGCCGTATTTGCCAAAGGTATCGACGGCCAGCGACCGAGGTGCCAAACCCGCGCCACTTTCGGCTCCCAAACCGTCATCCACCAAGGGCACCACCGAACCATCAGGGGCCACCAGCAGAACGTCGCCTGGCGTTCCCACCGAATTAGCCACCAGCAGCGTATCACCAAAAGCACTGCCCAGACCAAAGGCCATCTCGCCAGGCTCGCCCGGGCCAAAGGGGATGCCAATCGCACTGAAATCGAGCACGCGCCCATCCCTTCCCACTCGCTGAATCGTGCCGCCCTGGTCTCCCGGTCGCTCCCCGTCCCGATTGTTCGAAGAAACGAAAAGGAAGTCTCCGTAACGACTTTCCTTGGGAGCAAATTCGAGGCTGGTTGGATCGGCTTCCGGGACCAGCCGAGCAAAATCCTCCACCTCTCCCTGACCGCCGACCCGAACGATCCAATCACTGACCCCTCTCCCGTTTTGATCGAGGAATCCCACGTAGAGTGCATCGCCAAAAACGCTTCCCGATGGGGCAAGGGCGAGACCCACAGGATTCTCGGTCTCTGCGAGGAGGTCCAGGCCAAAGCCCGAGCTCAGTCTCAGCACCCTAATCAGGGGATCTTCAGACTCCTCCGGACGAGGCCGACCTGGTTTCAGTTGACCCGCGGCGAATACAAGCCGCCCGTTGGCCGCACGATAATCTTCGGGCGTCGTTGCCGTCCGCATCCGGATGTCAAAGGACACCGATGCGGGCCGCTCGTCCGCCTCGTCCAATTCCACGGGAATCACCCATTGCCGGAACCCATCAGACCCTTCGACCCGAGACACATCGTTTAGAACCAGGGAACCAGCCCGAATCGAAGCACCGAACGAACTCAGTGTGAGCGAGATCCCGCAGGCCACCCGCCCCACCATTCCGATCCATCGATTGGGTTTCCTTTCCATCACCTCCAAAAACAACCCTTTAGAACATTTGCTTGCTCATGAGATCCAACATGCCCCGAGACGCCGATCCCGCCAACCAAAACAGATGGTCCCCTCGAGCGACAACCCCCAACCGGTTGTTTCAGCAAATGTCATTCCAACAATCCATCCAGATCGTTGGAAAATCATTGCCATCGGACAATCGGATCGACTTCAATTGGGACCTAGGTCGCAAGCCGTATGGATCCCAACAACCCTAAATCACTGCCCATCGGATCACCAGTGGATGTCGGCCTCCCCGCTCCCGTTTCCAATCCCGACTTGGAAATCAAGGATGCTCAATTGATTTTCAACAGCGTCTGGGAGGAGCTGGAATCGGAATTCGGCCGCGAAAACCTTCATTTCGCCAAAGAGCTCATTCTCCTCGGTGGCGCGCCGGGGTCGGGAAAAGGGACCCATACCCAATTCATCCTGGCTGCTCGAGGCCTCACGTGTGAATCCATCGTCGTCAGCTCCCTCCTCAGCAGTCCCGAAGCGCAACGAATCAAAGACCAAGGCGGGATGGTCGGTGACCGGGAGGTGATTGGCCTCGTCTTCCGAACGTTGTTGGAGGAGACCTATCGCGACGGGGCCGTCCTCGATGGATTCCCCCGCACCAAGGTCCAAGTGGAGTGCCTGAAGCTCTTGGTCGGCAAAATGAATCAACTGCGCCACGAGTACTTCGACACTTCCCTTCGAATTCATTTTCGCCAACCGACGATTCACGTCATGGTGCTTTTCGTCGACGAGACGACCAGCATCGAGCGCCAGCTCAAACGAGGCCGGGAGATCGAGCGCCACAATCAAAAGGTGGCAACGACCGGGGTCGGGGAACCGATGAAGCATCGCCCCACCGATCTCGATCCAGACGCGGCCCAGCATCGCTACCGGGTCTTCAAGGAAAAAACCTGGGATGCCCTCCAGTCACTCAAGCAAACTTACTTCTATCACTTCATCAATGCCCAGGGACCGATCGAAGAGGTGGAGCAAAACATCCTCAACGAGCTTCGCTATCAAAGTTCGCTCGAACTCGATCCTCAAACATTCGATCGCTTGCGAACCCTTCCCCTGGCCAGCCATATCATCGTACACGCTCGCCAAGATCTCGTTCGGCGCCTGGACCACTACGAACTCAATCAAGGACCATTGTTCCACCAGGTCATCGAACTGATCGAGCGCAAGATCATGCCGGTCATCGTTCGACACGCCATCTCGGGCATCGCGTCGGTCAATTCCGAGGATCCCGTGTTCAACGATCCGGATGCGCTGGTGATGTTGATCGATATTTTCTCCGAGCGAGGCTATCACGCCGTTGTTGATCTTCACCGAATCGAGATCCCGGAGTCGGTCGATCTCCAGACGGGCAAGATTACCTGCCGAACCAAGCAAGTGTTTCGGATCACTGTCCGTTTCAAGGGTTCAGAAATCCGACGCGGTTAAACCTCGCTTGAATTTTGGCCAAGACGTGGAACCCTTCTTTTAGCCTTCCAACGCGGCGATGAATGTTGATGTCTTTCAAGAACTCGATCAGGTCAAGGAGAACATTGAGGAACTGATCCAGAGAACCCACCCCGACGAGCAGAGCATTCCCGGCGCCACGCTCCACGAACGGCTCAAGGTCCTTAATCGTAGGCTTCTCAAGGTCGAAACCGCCCTGTTCCTGGGGTTTCCCCGGGAAATCAAGGAAGAGTTGCTCAAGGCTCGAAAGAAACAAGAGCCCTGCCGCTAGGTCTCTCTCGGAGTCTTCCCTCCCTCCTCGCCCCCACTTCGCCACGAGGCTCCCTCATCTTTCAGAAATCTATTGATCTTGAGACCTAATCTCAATAAAGTCCCTGAGTTGTTGCGGATTCTTGATCAGTAAAACCCCCATGGAGCAACCCAAAGAGGAAAGCTGGATTTCCCTCCAGGAAGTCGAACCCGGTCAGCGGGTCCGTGTCCAACGGCTCGCGGGTCAACCAGCGCTCTGCCATCGCCTCCGTGAAATGGGGTTCTGCGAATATGCCGAGGTAAAGATTCTGAACAAAGGCGGGGCGATGTTGTGCCAGGTTTGCAACTCCAAGGTCTGTCTCAGCCGGAAACTGGCCGAGTCAATTTACGTTGAAGCCGCCGTCGCCTAGCTCACCCTTCGCTCCTCTTGTGCCAAGAGCAACTCCCTCAATCCGATCCCACTCAAAAGGATTGATGAATTCGCCGGCAACGGGTTGGTAAACTTGATTTGAGCCCCAAGCGCCCCGAATCAGTGATGGCCGAAACGGAGAAACTTGCCAATCTATCCACCGGCCAAACTGCGGTGATCGTCACGCTCCCGCAAGGTGTCCCCAGCCTCACCCGCTTGAGGGAAATGGGGGTACTCCCGGGCACTCGAATCCAACTCATTCGCCGGGCACCCTTGGGAGATCCGATCGAGATCGGCGTCCGGGGATCCCTCCTGTCACTTCGACTCCAGGAAGCCGAACTCATCGACGTTCGCCCCGAACCCTAGTTCGGCTGCCATCCAATGCCCATGGAAGATTCCCTCCCCAATCGTCGCACCCGTCGAACCTACGCGCTGGTGGGCAATCCCAACTGCGGCAAGACCACCTTGTTCAATGCCCTGACGGGCCTGAAACAGAAGATTGGAAATTATCCGGGGGTCACCGTGGAGCGGAAGGAGGGCGAATGCACCTCGCCCCGAGGAGAGCGGATGAGCCTCATTGATCTCCCAGGGGCCTACAGCCTCAATGCGCGATCCCCTGACGAGGCCGTTCTCCGGGATGTCCTTTTGGGGCGACGGTTGGACACTCCTCAACCCGATCGCGTGATTTGCGTGCTCGACGCAAGCAACCTGGAACGCAATCTCTATCTGGCCACGCAGATCCTTCAGCTTGGTCTTCCGACGATTCTCGCGCTCAACATGGTCGACGTCGCCGAGGAAAAAGGAATCAAGATCGACGTGGCCGCACTGGAGGAACGACTGGGCTGCCCCGTGATCCCCATGCAAGCCAGCATCAAGCAAGGGCTCGTTCAGCTCAAGTTTGCCATGGACAAAGACCCCATGCCCCTGGCCAAACCGATTGATCTCCCATTGAGCAGAGCCATGTCCAATGCCTTGGAGACCGGTCACCAGACCCTCGTGGATGGGGGCCTCGTCTCCCCATCGGCATCGCCGTTTGAATCCCTCTATCTCCTTTCCGAGCACGATCCTGGCCATCATGGAATTCCATCCGGCCACTGGCCCATCCTCCAAAAGGCCAGGACGCACCTCGAAGCTAAAGTCAGCGCCTGGGAAGACCAGTTGGTCTCGGCTCGATATGATTGGATCCACGAAAACTGCCAGGCCATCATTCAGCGCCCAGGAACCGCCCAGGCATCAATGACCGACCGACTCGACCGGGTCCTCCTTCACCCGCTTTGGGGCTGGGCCACCGTTCTCGCCATCATGGCGACGCTCTTCTACCTGATCTTTAGCATTGCCGACGGCCCCATGACTTGGATTGACAACGCCTTTGGCGCCGCCGCCGCTGCCGTGCAAGAGGCCATGCCCGACGGTGACCTCCGTAACTTGGTGACCGATGGCATCATCGCCGGGGTGGGAGGGGTGGTGATCTTTCTTCCCCAAATCCTCATTCTTTTCTTCTTTATCGGCCTGATGGAGGACACCGGCTACATGGCCCGGGTCGCCTTCATCATGGACCGGCTGATGAGCAAGGTCGGGCTGAACGGAAAATCATTTCTCCCGCTCTTGAGTTCGTATGCCTGTGCCGTTCCCGGCGTGATGGCGACCCGCACCATCGACAGCGCCAAAGACCGCCTGATCACCATTCTGGTCATTCCACTGGCCAGTTGCTCCGCCCGATTGCCGGTCTACCTGCTGATGATTGCCACCATGGTGCCCTCCGACCAAATCGCCGTGACCACAAAAGTAGGCCTCATGGTCGGCATGTATCTTCTCGGCACGTTCGGGGCCTTTGTATTTGCCTGGCTATTCAACCGAGGGCTCATGAAGGGGGACCACTCCCCGATGATTCTTGAGTTGCCCTCCTACAAGGTCCCGTCTCTGCGTGGCATCGTCCTCCAACTCTGGGAGCGGACTCGCCTCTTTATTCGGCGAGCGGGCACCATCATCCTGGGCATCTCGATTCTCCTCTGGGCTGCTGCATCCTACCCGAAATCCGATTCGGACGACCCTTCCGTCCAGCTATCCCAGAGCTTCGCCGGACAAATTGGAAAAATCACCGAACCCCTAATCGCCCCTCTCGGCTACGACTGGAAAATGGGAATCGGGTTGCTCGCGTCATTTGCCGCCCGGGAAGTGTTTGTGAGCACGATGTCGATTGTTTATTCGGTCGAGGAAAACGAGGACGACATCACCCCCCTGAGGGACCGCCTGCTGGCCGAAAAGAAACCCGATGGAAGCCCTCGCTACACGCCACTAGTATGTCTCAGTCTGATGGTCTTTTATGTCTTCGCGATGCAGTGCATGAGCACCCTGGCGATTGTGAAGCGAGAAACCAACAGTTGGAAATGGCCCCTGTTCCAGCTCGGCTATATGACCGCCGTGGCATATCTGACGGCGCTCCTCGTCTACCAAACCGGGTCCGCCCTGGGGTTCTGAATCGAAACCTTGAATTGAAGGATCAGATTACGGCGATGGAAGGTTCTTCCTGGCAAGAGTTGGGCGCATTGGCCATCGTGATTCTCACGGCCGCCGCCTTTCTTTGGCGGGGACTCAAGCCTCGCCCTTCAGACTGCCAGGATGCCTGCGGATGCCATCCGGGCAAGGCCGCTGACCGGATTCGCCGAGATCGATGAGCAATGCCTACTGGCTACTTGGCGAGCGCGCGATTCCCGCTGTGAATCCTCTTCAACATTCCAATCGCGGCTCCGACTAACTTCTCGCCCGACCCGACCGCGCAGCGAGCGCTGACCACTTCATAGTTGCCTTGGGGATAGGCGCGAACATTGGGAACGTAACCGATCGATCCATTGGCCAATTCTGCCACCATGGTGTAGCGGAACGGAGAGTCGAGCTTTAGATCGAGGCCCAGCTGAACAAAGATCTCTCCCGGAAGCGCAACCCAGGCCAAGCCATTTCCCAAGGTGATTACTTGAACCTCCACGGCCCACGGCTCCCCTTGTTGGTCGGCCACATCGAGGACTTGGTGGGCCTTCACCAGCTTCATGAAATTCGCCCGCCCCCGATCATTCCCATCCCGAACCACGGTTCGAGCCAGTTCGATCTCGGCCTCTTCAACCGGGGCCAAGGGAAGCTCCACGATTTCGCTCGTCACCCGGAGCGGCCCGTTGACCTGGACCAACTCGGGCCATGTTTTCAGGACACTCCCTGCCAGCACCACCCCCATCCGGGCGGCATTCCCATGTCCCTTCTGCGGTTCTCCCCACCCCACGTCGACATGATTCACGTCGCCACAAGCGCCCGTGGTATAGACGGTGATCAGATCCTCACCCAAGACCTGCCCGAGTGAGTGGGATAAGGCGAAGGGGAGATCGGCTGAGAAGAAATCACCCCCCACATTGTCAAGGTGTACGGCATAATTGACATAGACACCGAGAACGCCGGCTCCCTGTTTTTGAAAGCGGACGACTCCCACGTCCGGATCGATCGGTCCCGCCGCCTTGATGATCTTCGGATTAAGCTTCCCCGGATTCCATCCCACTGATCCATCCGTCATGTGAAAACGACGATTGAACGCCAGGCTTTCTTCCGTCCCCATCCCGGCATGAACCGAGGCCTCCGCCAGACGGCGATCGGCTTCGACCACTGCTTCGGCTATCCAATGAGGGAGTGCCTCGGAATACTCATCGACGAGCGAATTCACGCCGTCCTGACCAATGCGGCGAGCACTCATAGTGGCCAAGATTGGTCCAGTGTGAGCATGGGTCGCACTGATCATCACATGGGACCCCGGAATGGCCGTCCGCGCTTCGATCGCTTGACGCGCCGCAAGAACGTGATGGCGCCGGGTCGTGATCAGATCGAGGCTGACCAAAGCCACTTTGACCCCTCCTTCTTCGATCACGATCGCTCGGGCGTATAGGTCATCATGGACGCCTGCGGCTCCGCGTTCATGATAGTATCCGGCCATCGGCGTCTGGAGGGGAGGCGTTATCCGGACTTGCGCCATTCCCACTTGAAGCGCCCGGGCATCGGGCGGATCGAAGGCACACGACCCGAGTAACAGGGGAATGAGCAAGCGACAGCAAAAACTCTTCTCAAAGTGTTTCACACTGATTCCTTTCTTCAAGACCAGGTCCGAACCCCCACCTCGGCCCCTTCTTCATTGTCCGCATGGCGGGAACAGCCTGGATTGGCTCACCCCCTGGATTCAGTCCAAGACGCCCCATGACACCAGCTTGGCTTCCTGCACGAGAGAAAGCACTTCTCTCAATGCGTCCCGGGCCTCTTCCAGCTGTCTGTCCCGGCTCTCCGCCGCCTTACGGTAATCCTTGATGGCCGACTCAAGGTCGCCCTCGGTGTCGGACTCAATGGCTTGCCGTAACCGTGAACGCAATTCCCCCATTACCTGGAGCGAGGGCGAGCCCAGCGGGTCCTTGGACAAACGGGCCAGGACGGACGAGAGCCGCTGCCTGACAATTTTCCATTCCTCGTCGTCCTCGATCTCGAGTACGCCGCGGAAATCCTCGGAGTTTTTTGGCTGCGGCAGACGACTCAGATCCGTTTCCGCCATTTCAGGGCCCAACTGCTCCGTCAACTGGGTCCGGATCGCTTCCCAAGGCCTCATCCCTAGCAGCCGATTCTCCCCCTCAAGCAGGGCTTGAAGTCCGTTTCCCTGAAAAAGCTCGGACAAATCCTCCGCATTCAGTTCAAAGCGCTCCACCTCACCGGTCCCGCCGTTCACGATGACCGCGCGACCCGTCGCGGAGGCCTTTCCCTGAACCGATTGGAGCAGGGACTGAATCTCGCCGGGATCAATCTCAATTTCTTCACCCGTTTCAGGATCGATCGTGACCGCCCGGGCGGTTGTATTCTCAAGCTTGAGGACGCGAACCTCCTGGGCAGAAAGACCCAGGCTCCCAAGCAACGCCAGGGCGAGCCACCTCGCCCCCATTCCTTGCCGTGCCAACCAGGTTTTCATTTGATGGTTTTCTCGCATCGAACCGATCAGCGCTGATTCGATTTCATCCGCCGCATTCACTCAACGGATCACTTTGTTGCTTCACCTTGCCCGACTCCCCGGGGCTCGCAAGCCACCCTATCGACACGATTGGATCGGGTCACAACCTCAGGCTGAACCCTGATCATTCTCTCAGTGGATTCTAATGAACCAAGAACGTTCCTTCATCGCACTCCATTCGTATCGCTTCCGGCAGTGCTCTGGTATTGAGTTTCAAGATGAGTTGGTGAACGCCCGCTTCGAGATTCACCCGCTTCCGCGACGAAAACTCAACGGGTTCTCCGTCGATCCACAGCAACGAATCCGAGGGGGCATCGATTCGCAAGGTCACCGAACCTGTCCGGGGCACCTCCAACCGGGAGCCCGCAAACAACCCGATGAGGCTGGTGACTTGGTTGATGTTTCTCAGATTCAGCGCCTCTCGCATCGTTTCGCTCTGGAGCCGGCCATCGACCAGGGTCATCGCCGACGACCATTGACGACCGGTCGGATCAGCCAGGATCCGTTCGATCCCAAACTGTTCATCGGTATGCCGCCCCGCCCGCAGACGCCATTGCCGGGCCACATTGCCTCGGGCGGCATCAAATCGACCGGGCTTGCCCAGCTCCGAGAGAAAACGAATCAAGTCCAACCGATCATCTCCACTCAAACCGTCGATCAATCCCGCGGGCATCAGGGAGCGACCTGGAACGCGGTTCGAGACGTCTTGCTTGGCAATCGACACGGTTTGATTGGCGGCGTTTCTCAACAGCAGCTCGGTTCCGTTTTCTCGAACGAGGATCCCGCTATACTCCTCTCCATCATTCGTCTCCACGATCAGGGAATGGTAACCTTCCTTGATCTTGTCGTTCGGCGCGAGGAGCGACTCCACCAGATAATCAACCGGGGCACTGGCCCCGATCGAGGTGAGATCGGGCCCCACCAACCCGCCGACGCCTCCAATCGCGTGGCACATCACACAGCCCAACTCCAGCCGGCGATAGACGGCCTCTCCCCGATCCGCGTCCCCTCGCCGAACCGCTTCCTGAGCCAGCGCATGAATCCGTTCCGGAGTGACGGACGCATCCGAGACCGCAATCTTTCCGGCCAACTCCAAGCCCAGCAAAAGCTCCGCCATATTCTTGCCGGTCTCCCGAGCCACCCTCATCCCCATCTGCGCGGCGGCCTCCGACAAGTGGGCCCCGCGAAGCCCCCGGGTGACCAGCTGATCCGCATCCTTTTGGCGTAGAATCGTCTCCCAGGTCGCTCGTAAATCCGCTTCCTGGGTCATCTCATTCAACACCCCAAGCAACGAGGGCAGTGCTTGCGCCAGATTCATGGCCGCCATGGCCTGCGCTAGTTGAGGTCGGATAGATTGGGATCCAGCCTGCGCCAAAAGCTCGCTGAGCTTCTGGTATGCCGAACCCGATCCGAGACTTCGCAAGCCATCAATGGCCGCATTACGGGCCACCTGGGCCGTCTGGTTGTTTCCCGCCTTGGCGCTGAGTTGCGACTCGTATCGATGCAACTTCCAGCTTCCTGCAAGACGCAACGCCACCGCCTGCAGAGTCGGATCAGAATGGTCGAAGAGTCGATTGATTGACGTGGCCTCAGCCCCGGGTGATCTCTTTCTCAACCGGTTTGCCTCACTCAGTGCCTCCAATACCCGAATGCCCGCCGATGTCTCAAACTCACCCTCGACCACCCGCCGCAGGAGACGTCCCAAATCCGCTTCACTTCCCGCTTTGCCCACGAGTTCAATCCAGGGACCGGTGCCGCGACGATCGACGGCCGCACTTTCCAGCAATTGACCCAACACTTCGCTCGCCATTTCGGGCTCGATCGCCTGGAGCCCGAACTCCAATTGCCTCTCCCGACCAAGAGACGACCAGAGTCCCGTTCGGATCGAGTTCACCCAGGGCTCGGCCAGATCGCGAATGCTCAACCACATCGCATAATCGAGGAATCGATCCATCGGCTTTTCCAAGCCTTCGAGTACCGCGGCGGCGGCGGCGGCATCCTTTTGATGAATCAACCCGCGCATGGCTTCCATTCGAACCCGGGGATGAGCATCACGGATCGCGGCCGCCAATTTCTTTTCGCTGCCACCGATTCGGTTTTGCCAAAACCGCAGGACTCGAACGGCGGCCGCCCGGACCCGTCCATCCTCGGCGGCAAGCAGTCGATCGAGCAGATCGGGTTTCAAGGAATCAATCGCCTGATACATCCAAAGCGCCTGGAGCAAGGCAAACTCCGATGTTTGCTTCTCCACCCATCGGTTGAGGGCCTTGCGAATCGTGACGCCGCGTTCGGTCAGGACCCGTCGCGCTTGTTGCTGCTCAAAGCCGTTGAGCGAAAGAAGCGATTCGAGGAGCGCTTCATCCGATGCCCCCATTAGGTCGGGGGTTTTCACAAGGCTCTTCCCGCGATAGGTGATGCGCCAGATCCGACCGTGTACTTTATCCCGTCTCGGATCGCGAAAATCGACTTCACCGTGCTGAATAATCGGATTCGACCAATCGGCGACGTAAATCGCCCCATCCGGACCAACCTTGACATCAATCGGCCGGAAGGTGTTGCTCAACCCTCGGACCAGTTCCGGCTGCTCCTGGGCGGCATACCCGCTTCCTTGTTCATCGATACTGAAGCGAACAATTCGATGCGATCGAAAATCACAGGTGACCGCCGAGCCCTGCCACTCCTCGGGGAATTGTTCACTGTAAAGCAATTCCAACCCGCAATACTTGGGATAGGCACCCGGGCTGATGCTCTCCAAAACCCGAGGTGCCCGGGCATAGGTGAAATACATCGCCCCGGGCACTCCATAGGTGATGCCCTGATACCCGGCCCCATCGGTGATAAACGATTGCCCATAGCGATCCATCTGGTGTCCCCAAGGATTGCAGAAGCCCTTCACAAACACACCCAACTCGAGGGTGTTCGGACGAAGGTGCCACACCCCGCCACTGTTCAACCGCTCCACACCATGGGGCGTTTCAATGTGGCTGTGGATATAGATCGATTGGTTCATGTAAAGCTGACCATCATGGCCCCAACGCAGGGTGTGAAGGATGTGGTGGGTATCTTCAGTGCCAAACCCGGAAAGGACGACCCGCCGTTGATCGGCCCTGCCGTCGCCATCCGTGTCCTTGAAATGCAGCAGCTCGGTGCTTTGCCCCACGTAGACCCCGCCATCCCCGGGTTCAACTCCCGTTGGAATGAGAAGCCCCTCGGCGAACACCGTTGACGATTCGGCCACGCCGTCGCCATCTCGATCCTCCAAGACAATGATGTTATCGTCCGCCTGTTGACCGGGTTTGATTTGCGGATAGACCGAGGAACTCGCCACCCAGAGCCTTCCTTGCGGATCGAAGTTCATCTGGATGGGTTTGTGCAAGAGCGGATTGTGGGCATAGAGGGAAATCTCCAGGCCTTCGGCCAATTTGAATTCCGGGACCACCTGATCAACGATCGGTTGTTCAAATCGCGAGTCGCCTTCGTCCTTCGCTTTGAAGATCAAGTGCTGGTAATCCTCCGCCGGATCGGCTTCATCCGGCCCCAAAGGCTCCAACTCGTAAAAATTCGGCCGCGGCATCGACAATTGAAAGATCTCCTCCTCGAGTTCCGCCACCAGGGGATCAAACTCGGGAATCTCGACCGCGTTGTTGCCTTGCTCGTGTTTCCGGAACCCAAAGAGGTAGGTGTGGTTCTGGGGTCGGAACCGATGAAAAAAGAGCTCGTTCTTCTTAACGATCAATTGTCGAAGCGCCTCGGCCTGCTGGAACATCGGACCCCGTGAAAGGTACATCCCCTGGTTCCATTCATTATGCCGGTGGGTGAGAACAGGCTGACCATCAATCCGAAGGTGATACCGCCCCGGAGGGAGCTTCATGAAACCGACCCGCCGGATCTCCATCGACGTCGGGTAGGCATCCCCCGAGTCGTCATGGAAGGGGTAGGGCAAATGCTGGTCCTTGACGGTGAAGATTCGCTTGTCGGGGGAATTGACCACGTCCGAAACTGTCAAGCCCGCGATCCGACTGTATTCCACGCCCTCGTCTCCCAGACCCACGTGCCACTGCACTGGCTCGCAACCCATCACCGTCGAGTAAACGTCCGCCAACCGAGAATACCCGTAACGACTGAGATGAATCCCGTTCTCGGTATGGGCTCGGGATATCCCCGCGGTTAACCCGTCCCCTAGCCAGTCGTAGAGATTGATGAAGGGATACTTCCGTTCCTCCGCAATCGTCTCAACGGCCTTCGAATAGGCTGCCAACGCAAGGTTGTGGTCGTCAGGATCGGGAAAGTCGCCCCCCAGATCCTCGTGTACCGTCGGGCCCATCAGAACGAAGCGGAGTCCCTGGTCCGGAACCGATTCGATTAAGCGATCAATAAGGCGGTTCAGGTCCCGGCGGAATTTTTCTACCCCCTCGAGTCCGTCAAAGGAGCTGGACATGCCATACCCCAGAATCACCACCGTCGGTTCAAAGGCGACAAAGGGCTTTTCGATGCGCTCAAACCAGCTCGACTCCTCCTGATGCCAATCGAAGCTGGCCCGCGACCTTCCCGTCGGAGTGTCGCCGCTCCAGGAAAGGTTTCGGAACCGCAGTTGATGACGCGCATACCGTACGGCCAACCGAGTTTCCAGATAGCCGTACCACTGCTCCCGTTCCAACAACCCATCGCCCAGGAAAACGATCCGGTCCTGGCGTTTCAAATGAAAGGCGTGGGGGGATAACCGAGGCCGTCGACGCACCCGCTCGCGCCGGGCTTGTTCACGGGATTCGGCCGTAGACACGATCGCTCCCTCCGGCAAACCTTCGTTGAACTGTTGGATTTCCTTGTCGTAGTCCCGATCCAAAAAGGAAGGCGACAAGTCACCCTGACCCAAAAGATCAACCCTGGTCGGACAAACGATGGCCAGCGAAAACAGAAGACAAATAAGGGATCTCTTACACATGGATGCACTCCGTCGAA
>MDTE01026934.1_pt1 | contig 21557 bp, 7 predicted proteins | sample 811231 | NCBI WGS metagenome assembly MDTE01 (sample SAMN05326651, study PRJNA326480) | marine metagenome | isolation source: seawater | place: Indian Ocean: Red Sea | collected 2010
TCCCGTCGGAACGGTGTCGATCTGGAATTCATGACGCAGCCAGATGTTCTCCTGTTCTGTCGGCCAGTCCGTTTTGGAGTTTTTGCCGCTGCCAAACGGTGAGAGGCCTCTCTCCCAGCCGACGTCGTCAAACTCGATTGTCGTCCAGGAGTTGTCCGGTGAGTCGAAGGTGTACCGCCATGGCACGGATGCCTTGTTGCGTCCTGACTTGACGAGTTCGATTTGCCCGATGGCTGCCGCGGCCCGGTTGAGCATGCGGCTTCCCGAAATCCGGGATCGCTTCAGGACGACCGTCTTATTGGTCGCGATCGATCTTACAACGTCCGCCGCCGCGTCGTCGTAGTTGCCGATCAGTCTGTGGAGTTCCCCACGTCGAATCAGTTGTTCCGGGCTCCCACCGGAACGCGTGATGACGTTGGACAGGGCGCTGATGGCGTCCTGGAGTCGTCCCTGAGTTGCAGCGACCTCGGATCGCCTGCTCTGGAGTTCGTTGTTCTCGGGGACAAGGTTCCCGAGAAACTCGATATCGACCGTCGCTCGTTCGGGCAGGACGCCAAGCAACGCAGCCTGCAAACGAGCGACTCGGAACGAGATGTTCTCCGGATGGTCAGCGACAAGCTTGTCCCAGGCATCGACCGCTTCCTTGTACTGGCCATTTCGATTGAGCGCCCAGGCGATCTGCAACGGCTCGTCAGTTATCCGGAAGTAGAAACCATGACCACCGAAACCGTTGTGCACCTTGAACAGAATCGTGTTCCAACCGGACTTGAGCTCGGCGAGGAGCACGTCTTGATCTGGTAGAGGCGGTCGGTTGCCGAAGAATTCATCAACCATCTCTCCGTTCAACCAGATCCGATGACTGTCATCGGTGCCCATCAGGAATGCCACCTGTTGGTCTGATGTCGAGTAGATGCGTGTGATGGCGAAGCAACTGCAGGTCTCGGCTCCATCGGTATATGCTGCCATGTCCAGGAACCCGTCGGGCTTCAGGTGGATGCTCTGCCAGTTCTCAAGCGAATTGGCCAGGGTCCCTGGATCTGTCTCAAACGGGTCGTATTCCTTCGCCAGGTCGATGGGTGAACCTTGGTTCATGCCGCCGTTGTAGGGGCCCTGGATCCGCCATGGCATGATGAACCACTTGCTCGGTTGGTCCAGCGGTTGGTTGTAGGCCACAAGATCTGCAGCTGCGGCGTCCCAGTCGTTTCGCTGCGTATGAAGCTCGGCCCGCGCCAGCAGTTCAATGGCACTGAGTCCGGATTTGGTTTCTTTCTCGTTGAGACTCAGCAGCAGCGACGGCGAACGTTCTTCCAGGAAACTGCTGTAGGCATTGAAGATCCCCAACTCGGCTCCGACGGCAGCGATCTGGGTGTCATCCCATGACCAGGCGGCCGAGAAGACGGCCGATGTCGAGTTCGCGATGGTCAACACCTCAGCACCACTATTCCGGTCCCAGACCTTGACGCTCCGATCTTTGCCAGCCGTGAGCAGCCGAGTGCCGTCCCGATTCAGGGCAACGGAATACACCCCATCGTGGCCCTCAAGCATCCGTTGGACTGAACCATCCTCGACCTTCAGGAACTTGACGAATCCCTGCCCAAGGCTGTTGCGAGTTCCGATGACGAGGGTCTTGTCCGCATCTGTCCAGTCCAGGTCAAAGACGACCTCCAGCGGCAACGTCAGTTTGCCCGATTCGGCGCCAGTTTCGGCGTCCCAGATGCGGATCCGTTCTTCGTCACGTCGGTGACTGATGCCGGCGGTGGCCAGCTGGTCGGATGTGCTGTTCCAAGCCAGCGTCAGCACAGACAGGTGAGCGGTCATCGTGTGCTCAACCCGTGGCTTGCCGGGGTCCGTCACGTCGAGGATGACAATGCTGTTGGGCAGGACGGCGACGTTGCCGAAGGCCCACGTGTTGGGCTTGCCCAGGCCCACCGCCAGTCGTTTTCCGTCGGGGCTCCATGCCAATGATTGGACGTCCGCCTCAAGATCATCAAATGTGCTGACTGCTTTCAGGAGGGCCGTGTCCCAGATTCTCAGGGAATTGTCACCTCCACCCGAGGCGATCCACTTCCCGCCTGGGCTGAAGCACACGGCGTTGATCTTGCCGGTGTGGCCGGGCAACTTGCTTGGTGAGTTGGTGTTGTCCATCGAGACGACATGCAACAACCGGTCGTCCCCTCCATAGGCGAGGAGGTTCTGCGACGGATGCCAGGCGACGCTGGCGGCGACACCTGTGTGGGGAGACTTCGAATCATCGTTCGATTCGACTTCGGGCCGCTTGATTCTCAGTCGCCCGGAAACCCCGTTGATCAGCGAGGAACGTCCATCAGGAGACCACGCCACGTCGGAGATGCCGAAGACCTGGCCATCAAAGGACTCCGTGAGCGTTCCGGAGGTGGCGTTCCATATCCTCACGATGCCGTCGCTTCCACCGCTGATGAGCCTCTTGTCATCGGGCGTCCATCGGATCGACAGCACACGGGCGTTGTGACCGGAGAGTCGCATGACGCTTGTGCCGGTGGTGACGTCGAGGATCTCGACGTCACCGCTCTCTGTTCCACAGGCGAGGAGTTTGGAGTCGCTGGACCAATCCAAGGCGGTGACCACGGGGGAATTGCACCTGAGGGACTTGATCGTATCGAGAGTCCGGGAGTTTCGAATTCGGATCTCATGGTCACCAATGCCAGTGGCGATCCATTCACTCGACGGGCTCCAACGGCTGACAGCTGGCGAGTTGGCCAAGCATTCCAGCGTGTTGACGAGCTTGCCGGTACTGATCTCCCAAATCCTCGCCGTGCGATCGAACGAGGAGGAGACGATGCGGTTCTTGTCCGTGGAGAAGTCCACGGTATGAACTGCTCCACTGTGCCCTGAGAAATTCTGGCGTTCAATGCCCAATTGGACGTCCCAGACGCGGACCGTGTTGTCACGACTGCCACTCACAAGGAGCGTTCCGTCACGACTGAATCGCAGAGCGTTCAGCCGCCTGGTGTGTCCAACCATTCGACGGATCTCTTCATCCTTGGCCACGTCATAGAGGACGATGGAACCGTCGCCGGCTCCGTAGGCCACCAGGTGATCACTCACCGGGGACCAGTCCGCCGCGGTGTGCCAAATGGAGGTTGTCGAAATGAACTGTCCGTCGGTTTCACGAAGAGAGTTGAGGTAGTGCCATTCCCAGCCTCGGATATCGTCTTCTCCGGATCGGGGACGCCATTCGTCCAGGAGGCGAGCGGCCTGTTCGAAGCTCTCTCCTTGTATGATGCTTTGATGTGCGATCAGCATCTGTGACCGGTAGAGCCCATTGCGAGCCTCGGCTCGGGCTTGTTCGGCGAGTTGAGCCTGCGTCTTGGCCTCGTCGGCATTCTTCAGTGCGATTGTCTCCTGCCGCTTGGCCTCCTCGGCATTCCTCTCGGCCTCGGTCGCGTTCTTCTTGGCCAGTTCCTCATTCCGGGTGGCGGTTTCCGCGTTCGCGACGGCCTGCTGGCGGTTGGTTTCGGCCAGCTCTCTTTGACCCTCGGCATAGATGTACATCCCGACGGCGACCATCAGCGCGGCCGAGATGCCTGCCAGGAGCACGTAGAGCCGTTTCTTTGCACGGGCCTGCACAGCGGCCCGCTTGCGTTCCGAATCGGCCAGTTTCTTGGCCTGTTCCAGTTCCCGTTGTCGTGCGGCCTCGCGAGCTTCCTCCTCGGCGTGTGCTGTTTCCCAGCTCTGGTGCAGAAATGTCATCGCGGTATCGAACCCGGCGTGGTACCGCTGTGCCCACGCTTCGGTCGGTTCCGAGCTGTCTCGCCAACTGGTGGCGATTTGCAGGTCCGGATCGCGATAGACCCCGGCTTCACCCGCTGCATGCAAGGCGGCCGTTTCGGCCAGGCGGCGATAGATTCTCACGGCCTGGGATTCCTCGGCCACCCAACCTTTCAGACGCTGCCAGACCCGCATCAGGCTCTCATGAGAGATGTCGATCACAGTCTCCGGCTGCAACGGCACCTCCTGGCCGGGCATCACAAAGGTTCGCCCTGCCTGTCGGTAGGCATCGAGCACCACGGTGACCTCGTCCTGGCTGCCATTGACGATGTCGCAGAGTTCTCCGAGTCGCGTCGGACGTCGTGTGCCCCGCTCGTCGTCACCGCGTTCGGTGATGGCCTGGAAGACACGCATGGCCAGGTGACGGCTGTTGTCGTCGGGAAGTTCGTCGTGCACCTCGTCGGCGTGCAACGAGAGGGCGTTGTCCATCCCGCCAACCGTGTCGTAATGACGCAGGTCGATCGGTTCGGAGTTGTCGTGGTCGGTCTCCCACTGGTCCCAGATCCGCATCAACACGTGCTGGAGAATCGGAAGTTGGTCGGAGTCGTCTCCAACATCATTGAGGAGCTGCTGGACGAGGGCGGGGGAGATCTGGCCGCCTCCCACCGAGACCGGTTTTTCGATCGCGTCCCGTTTCTGGTCGCGGGTCAGCTTGGGGATCAGGTATTCCCCGTCATTGACCGCCTCGGCCAGGCCTGGCAGCTGCGCGCAATCGCCGAGATAGTCGGACCGCATGGTGATGGCGACATAGATCGGCAGCTCGGGATCGGCAACGGCATTCAGCAGCAGCTTGACGAACGCGGTGGCGCGGCCCTGGTGTTCCGGCGATGTGCCACGGAACCGGAAGAGTTCTTCGAACTGGTCAACCACGATCAGCAGGTTGGTGCCTTCCGGCAGGTCCGACTGCTTGACCGACTGGACGAGCCCGAGGCGGCTGCGGCTGAGCGTGGCACGGATCCTCAGCGGGGCCTCCTCGTCATCCGGGTCGTAGAGGTCGGCCTCGATCATCGCCTCGGCCATGTTCAACAGCGGATCGCCGCCCGGTCGGAAGACGACCGTCGACCAGTCCGACCCGACGCCGACCATCGTGCCGCCATACAGAGCGGGCAACAGGCCGGCGCGGACCAGCGAGGACTTGCCGCTGCCCGAGGTGCCGACGACAGCGAGAAAGCGATGCGTCCGCAACAATTGCAGGAGTTCGCGGGTCTGCTCCTCGCGACCAAAAAACAGGTAGTCCTCCTCGGCACCGAACGGTCGGAGGCCGGGGAACGGGTTGAAGAGTTTGCGGTCAGTCATGGCTGCTGAAGCGTCTTTCAGGACGTGATGGAGTCGAGCGGTCTCAGGCGACCGCATCTCCGGGCGTGGAAGAAGAGAGGTCCTTGAGTTCCTGGCAGAAGCCGGCAAGAACCGTTGGGTCAATCGCGTCTCCGGTGGGTGAGAAGACATCGGCCGACAGGCTGCGGAACCGTTCCTTGCGTCGGTCGAGCGGTGGTGCGATGACCACCGCCGCCTTCTCGATGGGACGGCCGTTGCGGTACCCGAGTGCCTTGGTCAATTCGCGGACCTTGATGTCGACCCAGGCCTTGTTGCTGCTGCCGTAGATGACGATGACGCCATCGCAATCGGTGAGATGTTGCAGGTGCAACGAATGGATCTCGTGTTCGTCCCCCTGGAATTCGGGGAGCATCACCTCGACTCCCTGCTCGTACAGGAAGTCCTCGACCGGTTCGGCCAGTACTTCGTCGCGTTCTTCGAAGATCAGGTAGACGCTGGTGGTTTCGCCGGCCGATCCGGCCTCATCGCCGCCGGCCGCCTGTTGCTGTTGTTGCGACAACTCGGCCTGCCAACGTTGCTCGAGCAGTTCCTTGAAGTTCTCGATCGACTCGCGGACCAGCTCGACCCCACGGCTGGTGGCCGGTTCCTGTCGCAGGGACTCGATGAACTGCTGCTGTCGTTCATCCTCGGCCTGGCTGCCGGGCGAGAGCCAGAGGAACCTTGGTGTCTGTCGTGATTCGGCCGTGGCGCGGGCCAGGCGGTTCTGGATCACGATCACCGATTCGTCCGCGCCCTCGGGTGTGAAGCCGTACCGGCCGCCGATCAACTGAACGATCACGTCACAGTCGTCGAGGTACCCCTGCACGGCCGATTCGAGTTCTCCCAGTTCAATGGGGAGCGATCGATCCGGGTAGACGAGGTGTCCCTGTTCGAGAAATTCGCGGCGGAGATTCTCCCGTTCGTCTCTCAGGTCGGAGGTGGCCTCGGCCAGGTAGATTGACTTCCTCAGTTGGCTGATCGACCCGGATCCGGTGGTGTCAGATTGCCGGGCCTTCTTGACCGCGTCGGCGATCTCGTAGGCCAGATCGTAAATCATCTCGTAGTAACGTTGCGCGGCCGCCTCGCCGTAGGACTCGTCGAATTCCCTGACCCGGTTGGTCTCGGGGTCCTGGTCAAAGAAGTCATAGGAGAGGAGTTGCTGGAAGATCCGTGCAACCTGCGGTTGCAGGTCCTCGTCCTCCACCGGTGTCTTGACGACCTTGAAGAGCGACTTGGCGACGGCGCCGGTCGAGGAACTGTCGAGCATCTCGGACCAGTACCGGGTGGTGCCGTCGATGCAAGCGGTCGACTTGGCGAATGGCGGCGACACCACGGCCACCATGGTCGGTGCGTCGGGGATGGCGTTGAGAACCGTCTCGTCCATCTCATCGCTTCCCGGAGGCATCTCGCAGAACGAGACGTTCATCCGCTCGCCGGTCAGTTGTTCCAGGCGGATCTTCAGGTTGCGATGGAACCGGGAGATCCAGCCCTCGTCTTTCCCGGCGACCGGCTGGTTGTCGAGTTGTGAGCAGCTGATGAGGATGTCGCTCTGGCGGACGTCATCGGCCGAGAGCATGGTGCTGTCGGGGTCCCGTTCGACGATCTGTGTCATCGTCTGAGCCACGGCCACGGAGACGGATTCAGTGACGTCACCATTGAGTACCGCGGCGAGAGTCTTGAGATCGGTGACGAGTTCGCCGGCGTCCTGGTATCGGTGGGCGAGGTCCTTTTGCAGGCACTTGAGCGTGATGCGTTCGAGTCCCTGGGGGACCTTGTCGTTGTGCCTGGCCATGCTCTCGGGCGAGTCCTGGCAGATCTTCTGCAGGGTTTCGCCGAGTGCCCGTCCGGTGAACGGTTGCCGACCGGTGATCATCTCGTACATCACCACGCCGAGGCTGAAGATGTCGGATCGGCCGTCGACCGGTTGCCCCATGACCTGTTCGGGGCTCATGTAGCTGGGAGTGCCCAGCAGCTGCCCCACGTGTGTTTCGACGAGTCGCTTCTGGGTGGCCTCGGGGGAGTCGTCGAGCCGCTTGGCGAGGCCAAAGTCGAGCACCTTGGCCTGTCCCCTTGTGTTGATGATGACGTTGGAGGGCTTGATGTCGCGGTGGACAACACCCGCCTCGTGTGCGACCTGCAGTGCATCGGCGATCTGGATGGTGAACTCGGTTGTGAGTTCCGTGGTGAGCGGGCCGGTCGAGTTGAGTTCATCGAGCGTGTTGCCCTCGATGTATTCCATCGCGATGAACGGCTGGCCCTCGTCGGTCTCGCCGATGTCGTAGATCACGCAGACATTGGGATGGGTGATCGCGGAGGCCGAACGGGCTTCCTCGAGAAAGCGTTGCCGATGTTGTTGGTTGTCGTCGGGCTTCGCGGGCAGAACCTTGATCGCGGCGAGACGGTCGAGACGGTCGTCACGGCCGAGCAGGACCTCGCCCATGCCACCCTGGCCGATGGGCTTGATGATCTCGTAGGGGCCGATGCGTTCCGGAGGCACAGTACTTCCCTCGCCTTGGCAGCAACAGGGGCGGGCAACATGAGAGAGCGAGCCGGGACCGGTGCCGGGTTTCCAGACCGTCCTCTCCGTCCCGCAGCTGTGATCACCATGGACACAACGTGCCGGTGACCTTGTTTCCACGACGGAACGGGCAGCGAGCCATGCAGCGAATCAACAGATCATGAAGCGATCGTGTGACAGTTTCCCCAAACTTCACGTACGGACATCCGCCGGGCACCCCACCCGGCGGATCATGCTTGTCCAACTTCCAGCAGACCAGCTTCTTGGTTGGGCAAGGCAATGTCAAATGACTTGGAGATCGTCCAGGATTGTCGGACGGCTCGGGCAAAACGACCACACCTGGACGTCTTGTGGGAAACCATGACGGTCTTACCGCCGGATCCGAACCACGGTACCGCCCCTCGCCCGCGGCGTGACTACGGTTATCGCGGGGTCGGGCTTCGAGATGATGGCCGCTTCATGACCGGGCAGTCCGGCAACGGCTTCTTCAACTCGACGATACCCCAGACCAGACGTTGCGGCTGTCTCATTTCACCGTGTTCGGCGGATTGAGATCCCAGATCCTTATTGTGCCGTCCTTCTGGCCACTGATGACCCGGTTTCCGTCCCTCCTCCGCCTACTTGTGCCTGGTGTCGCATCAGGCCGCACCACACCGCTCAAGTCCGCAACTGGCCGTGACTTGGGCGGTTTCTTTTGCGGTCGGTTGGGATCTGGTTCGTCTCAAAGGCTCGCACTGTTTCGTCCTCTGCGGGATACACCAATTCCGATAAGAACGGCGAGAATCGAGTCCTGCGTGACGATTCCCAGCATGTCGCTCGCGGTCAATCCACGTTTTCTCGAACAATCGTTCGGAACCTCGAGCAGGCCACGGGGTTATGGTCCCCGATTGGATGAGTAATCAACTGATCACACCGCCCCAAAGAAACGGGCACGCCGAGTTCTATCCTCTCGGCGTGCCCTGGACCACCACCCCGAGAGGCCCGGGACTGATGGCTTGCAAATACGATATCGAGTGCGCCTGACATCATCTACAAAAAAACGCACTCCGTGCCTACGGCTTCGGGCACCGCCGATGGACTGGCGTCAATGACAAAAACAAGGACCTGATTGCGAGACCACTGTCTCGGAGTTCTATCCACTCCGAGATGGCGAGAAGTTGCTGTAACCACCCCGAGAGGCCCGTGTCCGATGCAGCGTGGTATGCTGCGCGGTTGCCGAACAATCACCGTCCTGGCGATATGCGCTGTGCCGGTGGCGGCGATGATGTGGTTCACCGTAGCCGAGACTCCATCGGGACCGGTCGACCGGGTCGCCAGGTTCGACTCCGAGACTGGTACATATCATCGAGCTACCGAGCGGACGATCGCGTCGATCGATGGAACCGGTCGGTCGATGTTAAACTGTCCGGCTGGCAATTGTGTGCTCTTCCATTTTTCAAGCGACGACACGGGCACCATCGTGTCAATGGGAGCACCTGTGGATCACGTGAGTTTCCGTGAGTTGTTCAGCAAGAAGACCACGAACATCAGCGATTCGTGGCTCAACGGCCAGGAAAACCTCGAGACGTTCAATTGCCACACCTATGCAACTGGTCCGGCCGTCGGCCTGACGGTCCGCGACTGGACACACGGCGACGCCCATCCTCTGACCGGTTTTTCCAACCCCATGGGGGTGATTCTCTCCAGTTACTTCGAACAACTCGGAAACGAAACGGCCAATCATGACGGGCTGCGACGCATCGAAATGGATGACAGCCTGCGAACCGATGACATTATCTGCTTTGTCGATCAAGGCGAAACAACGCGGTTTGTCCATTCGGGCCGCATTCGAAAGCAAGATGGTCGGAATTGGATCGTGAGCAAGTTCGGCAGCCGTCCCTTGCTGTTGTCTCGACTGGCGCCGACTTTTGCGGTCTACGCCAAGGAGGTCAACGAGGTACGGACTTACCGCCTCCGACAACCACTGGATCCCTAGCGCCGGACTGGGGAGGCATGATCGGGCAGAATGATCAAGATCGGCGAGTCGTTGAAAGCCGAGAGACGCCCACACTCACGGGACACTCGGAAGCTGTGCCCCGCGTGAGTTTCAGCCTCGACAGGACGCGAATCGTCAGCGGCAGCTTGGCCAAGATCCAGTCCATCCAACGATGTGTTGATCGCCGGTTTGTCTCTTCAACGATCGGTGGCTTTCTTCAGTGTTGCTACAAAATCGCGAATGCGTTTGCTTTCGATGCGAGGAGATCGCCACGCGGGCCAGGAAGGCGATTCCCTCTGCACTTCGCGGAACATCTTCCTGAGTTTTTTCGACATCTCCGCCAGGCGTTCCGGTTCACGTTCGGCTCGGTCAGTCGTTTCGCCAATGTCCTCGTCCAGGTTGTAGAGTTCGAACGTGTCCAAATCGGCGGACTTGATCACGCGCTGGTCGTCGTCGCGGATGTCTGCGTATGGTTCAATTCTCCGACCAGTCAGGGTGGCGAGAATCTTCCATGAACCGATGCGCATCGCCACCTTTGGCCGGTTTTCGATTTCACGTGACTGGTGAAAATGCCAATAGAGAGGCGTTGTGCGTCGAATCGGTTTGTTCGCCAGCAACGGAAGAAAACTCGCACCGTCAATCGCCCGGTCTTTGGGCGGATCAATGTCCACGATCTCACACAACGTCGGCAGAAGATCCACGCCGCCCAGGGGAACATCGCTAACGGTCCCCGCCGTGACGTGACCGGGCCAGCGAATCATGCCGGGCACACGAATCCCACCTTCGTAGACCACTCCCTTCTTGCCACGCAACGGACCGGCCGAACCGTGAGGGTGTGACCTGATGATGGCTGGGCCGTTGTCGCTGGTGAAGAAAACCATCGTGTTCTCACGGAGATTCTGTTCATCGAGCGTCTTCATCAGTCGGCCAAATGCGTCGTCCATTTGTGTCACGTTGCCATGATGTGCAGCCAGGGACGAAATGTCGGGTTGGAAGCGGCTCCGCTGGCCCTTGTCGGAATAGCGTTTGGTGAAGCGCGGGGCGCTGGCGATGGGATCGTGCGGCTCGTGGTAGTTGACGAACAGAAAGAACGGCTTCTCCTTGTCACGGAGCTTCGTCAACCAGGCAACAGCTTCATCGGTAACCAATTGTGAGGAGAATCCTTCCAGCTTGCCGACCGGCTTGCCGTTGCGCACGAAGTTGTCCGGATTCTCGTGAGACGGCAAAGCGTTGTTCTGGGTTGCGAACCAATGATCGAAACCATGGTCCGAGGGTTGTGGCTGGCCCGGCAAGTTGAAACGCCCATTCAGGTGCCACTTCCCCGAGAGGCACGTGGCATAGCCGGCTTGCCGAAGCAATGTCGCCACGGTGATCTCGCGCTTGCGGACATGCATCGGGGACAGCATCGGAATCCAGTTGTGGATGCCAACCCGCATCGGCGTGCGACCGGTCATCATTCCCGCTCGAGAAGGAGAGCAGTTCGGATGAGCGGCGTAACAACTCGTCAGCTTGAGCCCCTCCTTGGCAAAACGGTCCAGGTGCGGCGTCTGGATGACCTTGTGCCCGTAGCAGGCAAGGTCTCCATATCCGAGATCGTCACACAGGACGATCACAAAGTTCGGGCGTTGCCCGATTGGTTTTTTTTGTGTTGCCCTCGCCGATGCAATCTCACCGGAGAAACCCTCCGGCAAAGGGGACAGAAAAAACACGGCGATGATACCGACCGTGCAGGTTCTTCGAAGTGCCAGTGCATCCATACCGCCCCTCGATATTTCGAGTCGTTTTGAATCCGCGCGTTTCGACAACGTGCAACGTCCTGGTTTCGTGGGTGACAACCGATTTTGAATTCGGCAGTTGACGGAATGTGGACCTGTTCGAGGATCGACAGGTTGGCCGTTTATCGAAACTCGGCGGTTCGCTTCACCCTTTCTTCGAGCCCGGCCCGACGTTGTTTCATGACTTCCGGGGCCGTCGCGGGAAGAACCACGATACCGTAGTCATTGTTTTTCTCGTAAGGCTGAATCAAGACCGTTGCCCAACGGCGTCGACATGGCGAATTCCCTTCCGCTTGCACCATGCCAAGCCACCTGGTCTTTCTCCCGAAACTTTTCGAAAAGTTGGACGACGGATTTTCTGGAAAACGTGTCGCTCGTGAGCATAACCAATGCGATTGCATTCTCGAAATGTGAGACCAGGGTCCGTTGTCCAGACACGGCGGGGCGGTTCTTGGAGCCCGGGGGAAAGTGGACCGTCAGCGGCAGCCGAGACAAGACGTGAACGATCCGGGAGTGCTTGCGGACCGAGTTTTCTCGGCAAGTCCCTTCGCTCTCCATTCGGCAGTCTGCCGGAAAACAGGCAGGCGGTTCAGTGCCTGTTTTCTTACGAGCGATTTCGCACCGTAACGCACCCTCTCGATTGAGAGGAATCTCGCAGGTAGTTGACGGCTCACCTCGCCATTTTTATATTCCCAGTTCGCTCGATGGGAAAAGAGCTTCGAGAGAGTTTCCAGCTACATTCTGCGATCCTCCAGGAGAATCACATGCTTAGCGAAAATGAAATCCAGGAACTGGTAAGTGATTTTGGATCGCGTGTGAATGAAGGCAGGACGATCAAGCAGATCATTGCTGACAATGACATTCCCAAGCTTGCCGGCGCTACTGTGCTGGAAGGGAAAGTGTCGGATTCCGTTTTCAGCGACAGTCTAAAAACACGCGACGGGGTTCCTATTCGTTTGATGTTTCGTGGGAACCGAATTTCCACGCACGACGTCAACCGGGGCGCCATCCCTTTCAAGGATCAGGTTCTCGCCCAGAACCATGACCACATGCTCAATCTCGTCAAAGAGACCCTGGGGTCATCCCAGTTCGAGGTGGAAGGGCTACTCCCGTCCTCCACGGTCATTCCCGCGGAAAATCTCAAGCTGCTCATGGTGGAAAATGTTCAGCGGATGTACATGGCCGAGAGTTCAACATCCACCTCCCTGTTTCAGCATTGGCTGAAAGCAAAGGAGGAGGGACTGTCCGAATTTGAATACGCCGGGCATGAAATTGATATCGATTCACTCAGCCCAAATGGCAAACTCCCCTATCTCATGGACACGCCTTCGACCAAGGACAAGGTTGATCGAACGATCGATCCATCCTATTTGTTCGAGAACGGCGTCTGTACTGCAGCCCAGTACCAGCGAATTCGCAACGCATCGATCATGGCGTTCGGTATCGTGTCACAATACCTGCGTGACAAAGGGATGGTTCTGGTCGATACCAAGACAGAGCACGGCGTCAACACCGCGAACCAGATCGTTGCAGCCGATGAACTTTACACGATGGATTCGTCCCGTTTCTGGAAACTGACCGAGGATGGATCGGTGATGGAACGAGATGGCAAACCGGTGTCCTTCTCAAAAGAATTTGCCCGTGGCATGGTCAAGAATACCGACATGCAGTTTTCGACAGAGCAAAGCAATGAAATTGCGGTTCGCTATGTCATTGGTTTGCAGCACCTGACGGGTCAAGCCTTCGAACCGGATCTGCGTCCACGTGATCAGCGCATCATCGAGTCGACCAACTTGATCCTCGAGGCTTTGACGTAGCCGCCCTGAACAGTCGCGGCAAACGGCAGGACAACTCGATCAGAACTTCGACACAGCGGCCGATCCAGACCCGAGAGTAATTCCGAGCAGGAATGGAGAGGCGTCAGTATCGGTGGTCTCAAAATCAATTCGTGTGATCACCACGCCGGGTTTTGGATTGACCCAGGTCATGTGGTAACACCCGAGATCCCGATCGGCACTACGCTTGCTCCTGATCGTGAACGCCAGCTTCGCGGCAGCCACCTTTCGTGAGCGTGGAAGCCACCAGTCGAGAACGTGTTCTCCAATTCGCACCGGCACCAACTCTTCGGTGCCGTCAGCAAAATGAACACGGTAATTGCTGACAACAGTGCCGTAGGGCAGGCGACTGGAAAAAGCCACTCCGTGGAGCAGGTGTATGGAGTCGGCCTTCCTCCCCACGTCGACACGTTCTACGCGATCAACGACGTCAGCGATCGTCACTCGCAGCCGCGTCTTTTGACCGTGCAAGGCAATCACGCCCCGCACATCAAATGTGACCCCGTTGAAGACTGACTTGCCAGCAGGTAGAGCTGTGAGACCGTCGTCTCCCCACGGGTTCCGTGACGCCTCCTTGTAGAGATCCTCGCTCAGCGCAACATTGTAGTGCGATTCCAGGTCGAGTTGTTCCACGGACAGCGTGGTGTCTCGAGGTGGAATCAACCATCGCAGCGTCTTCTGGCGAGCCTGGCCGCGTGCGAGCAACGCTTGTTTCGTGTCACCCTGCAGGACGTGGACTCGTTCTTGTGTGAACAGGACCTGTCCTGAATCGGGATCGAGTGCCGACGCCCGCGCGATACTCCGCGCCGCCTCAGCAGCCTCACCGAGCACCAGGAACATCTCGGCCCGGAGACGCCACACTTCAGCGTTTTTCGGAGCCCGCTCAACTGCCTTCTCTGCCAGGGAGATCGCTTGTTCCTGGAGTTGTTTGTTGTCCCGGGCACGGCGTGACCGATGGACCGCCCGCGACACCAGGTCCAGGGGAGAGTTCGTATCAGCGGCCAGCGTGTCTGCGTGTCGATCCGTGGTGAGTGCTACCAGGAAGGGATTGACCTTGTTGAGTGTCGCTGTGAAATCGACATGAGCAATCTCCTGGTCCGGCCGTGGATTGTCCCAGGTGGCCAAATACAACGCGGCATCACTTCGCAGGGAATCGCCCGTTGCTCCTTCGCCGCGCCACACGAGATTCCAAGGAGAATCCATTATTCCGGGGATCCAACAGTGGTGCATTTCGAATCCAAAACGGATCGGAAATTCTTCGACCTCGCCGTCGGCATAGACGATTCGATAAATCGCGACGATCGTACCGGGGGTTGTTCTCTTGTATCCACTATGCAGGAAATGGAGACTATCGGCCTTCTTCCCAACAACAATCTCTTGCACTGATGCTGGAAATGGAATCTCCGTTTCCAGGCCCGCCGACAAGTTGACCACTCCGCGCACGTCGAACGGAATCCCTCGAAAACGGTGGACGCCCGTCTTGAGTGTCCGGCACAAGGGCGTCGCGACCTGTGCGGAAGAAGCGGATTCAATGTGCCACGCTTCGTGCAATCCCGCATTGTATTTCGAAGTCAGGTCGATGGTCTCGCCTGGTGTGTCAGCGGAGCGAGGTGGAATCTGCGATTTGAGCACAAAATCGCGTCCCTTCGTCACCCCATGTACCGACATGTGATACGCCAAGAGGCCCTGGGTCATATGGTGATCCAGGCCACTGGGCATGCCCGCACGAAAATCTTCCTGTCGGACGGACAAGCCCATTTCCTTGGCGGCTTTGTCGTAATCTTCGGCCAGGTAATAGCCATAGGCACGAAGTTTGTGCAACGAATTCTGCATGGAGGGTTGGGGGGACGTGAGTCCATCGAGCGTCTTCAGAGTCTCCACGTGGTTTTCCTTGGCCGCATGGAGGTTCGCCTGCACGAACCTCAGGAGGAAATTGGTGTCCTCGTGGGCCTTGGCGGCAGGTGCGGCCTTCTTGAGCAATTTCGCCACGTGGTTGTGTGTCGTGTCGGTTGCTCCATTGACGACGTCGATCTTCCGCCTGGCTTCATTTATCAGGGAGAGCGCGTCACGATCGCCGTCCAGTGGCTCCGGCAACTCAAGCGTCATCGCTACCAGGAACGGCGACGCGCGGTTTTCAGTCGACTCAAACGTGACTGACGCAATGGTCTTGTCGGGTTCAGGATTTTCCCAGACACAGTGGGTGAGTGTGCGTGTTTCATCGAACGCCCCCTCTCTCCAGCCAAAATCAGCATACATTGGAACCGCAAATGGATTGTTGACCCATGTCACCAGGTGCAACCCGTAGTTGATGTACAAGGGTTTTTCCGAGCCGTCTTCGTAGTGCAACATGTACCTGCCGAGAAACTCTCCCCACCTGACATCGTCGTTGAACGAACAGTTGTGCAATACGTGAATCCAGGTGGCCTTCTGATTGATCGGGATCTTTTCGACCTTGGTTGGCGGCGTGACAACCAATGAATCAGCAGCATGGTCCCCTCCCTTGAGCCTGACTATGCCTCTGACGTCGAATTGGACCCCGTTCAGACGTGCCAGCCCCACGGGCAACCGATTCCAAAAACGACGGTTTGACTCCATTTTTTTCCGGGTACGAAACGGCACGTCGAACAACGATTGGTTGTAGTACTTGCTGAGATCGATCTGTCGCGCGGAGGCCTCTGGTGAACGAGCGGGTATCCCCGCGTTCAACAGCAGTTGATGTGCTTGCTTGTACTCTTTCTGTTCCACCAACCGAACCGCGGCATTTCGCACCACCTCGCCGACCAGCAGCGGGTCGACTTCTCCGCCGCCGTCCTGTCCCAGCGTCTTGATGGCTTCGGCCGTCTGCCCCGCCAGCATCAGGACATTGGCACGGGCGAGCCTCACCCCCGGGTCTTTGGGGAACAATTCCACGGCAAGTCTCGTGAGCCAATCAACTTCAGCTTGCCGAATCTCCAGCGGAGCAGTGGTCTCGGACAACCGCAGTTGCCCGGCAGCCGCCAAATCAACCGGCACGCGTCCCGGCTGTTGCATCACCGTGTCAAGGATCCCCGGCAAGAACGGTCTTCCCTGTGGCCAGTCGGATTGTTTCCGCGGTTCAGGGAGTTTGCCGAAGGCCCGCTGAAAGGCGGCATACGCCTTTTCCTTCTCCCCCCGATGCTGCAAGGACAAGGCATGGACGTACTGAGAGAAAATGTGGTCCTCGTCGCGTTTCAACGCCTCGTCGACAGCCTTGTCCATTTCGTCGAAACGGCCCCCACGTTGCATCACGAGCGCCCGGACCGCCCAGATTTCCGCGTTGTCCGGTTCCAACGCGATTGCCTGTTCGGAATGCCACCCCGCCGTCTCCAGCCAGTGTCGGACGACATGGGACTCCAGCGTGTTGGTTCGTTCCGACGTGGCCATCGCATACCCAATCCTGGCATGCGCCAGGCCGCTGTCGGGCGCGAACTCCAGGACACGGTGCAAACTCGGCAGATCGCGCGCCCGGAGCAACTTTGCCATGTTGTCTGCAGCCCGTTGTTCGCCCCAGGGCGACGAGGTGCGTTGGTCCGGAAGATCCAGAAACCATCTTCCCCAATGTCCGTACGGGTCGTTGTCGTCGGACGCCGCAACCGTCTTTCGAATGGCCTCCATTCCGGATTGAGTCACCGACACCGAGTCACCGTTCTCGTCAATTCGCCGATTTGCAACAACTTCTGCCAGTTCAGCCAACCACATCGGCGCGGCTCCCTCCATGGGAGGCAGGCCAATCATTGTCAGCTTGCCGAACTTCGTCGAATTCTCGAACGACGTGACCGCCAGCCTTCGGTCGTCAGGGCTAAACTCGACACTCTGGATGATCGTGCTAGCCGGCGCTCCCGTCGAACTCTCCAGGAGCGTCGCTCCTGTCGGGAACTCCCAGACGGTGACATCACTCCGTGAATTTCCCAGCGCCAACAGTCTCCCCGAGTGACTGAATCGCATCCTGCCGGCGAGTGCCTGTCCCTTGGACATCAGGGGGTCTGAGACCTGGGTCCCCTTCACGACATCCCACAATTCCACCTTTCCCCATGTCAACTTGAACATCGGGCTGGCAGCCAACGCCAGGACGGTGCCGTTGGGATGGAATGCTGCACTGGAATAGGAGTCGATCGCTGGCGTCTCGAACACCAGCTTGGTTGACGTCGTGTCCCAGACACGGCTCTTGCCACCAAACACGGCCACGACGACCCGGGTGCCATCCGAATTGAAGTGAATGTCCTCCACCCCACTCACCGCGCTGGGCAACAATTTCTGCAACTCACCCGATTCGACGTCGATGAGATACGAGTTGCCGCCAGAACTGCCCACGGCGAGTTTTCGGCCATCCACGGACAGATCGAACCTATTGACACCCAGGTTCCAATCCGGGTGGATCCTGTAGCCCGACTCGACGTCGAATACGGTGATCGTTCCGAAACCGGATTGCACAACCATGCGTTTGCCGTCCGGCAGATAACGCACTTTTCTCACAAATTGTCCGGCAGCCAGTGTGCCGGTCAATTCGCCCGTCTCCAAATCCCAGAAACGGACGAATCCGTCTCGGCTCCCCACTGCCAGGGACTTCCCGTCGGGAGAAAACACGGTGCTTTGGCCAATTTCCGGCAGTTGAAAACTCCGCACCTCCTCCAATGTTTTGGCATCGAGGATTTTCGCCATCGGAGCGGTGTCGAAATGGTTCTGGATCGCAATCCACCGGCCATCCGGACTGAAATCGACACTCCTGATGCCGCCAATCGTTTGAAATGTCGGAAAACGACGCCGGCCTCGAGTCATCTCCCAGACCCGGGATTCACCCTGCTGAAGTTTTTGCCCAGCCCCCACGCCTCTCAGGGTTTTGTTGAATTGCAGGACTGCGGACCGGTCGTTCAGCATAAAGAAAGTTTCGGGGATCGCTTTCGAAAACGCATGCGCCTCCTGCAACAGCTTGCCGGTCCGCGTGCTCCACATTTTCACCTGCATGCCGTCAACTGTGGCGGTAAACAGACGTTCACCGTCTTCAGTCACATCCATGATCGGTTTGAGTGAGTGTTCAATCGGTGGGACCATCAACTTTCCTTCGATGAGGTCCCAGATTCTCACCGACCGATCCGCGTGCTTGCTGATCAGTCGCAAACCATCCGCCGGGATCATCGCCGAGGTGAGAACATTTCCCCGGAAATCCAGGGTCGAGATGGACTTGCCGGTCCAGAAATCGCGACAATCCGCTCCCTGGCCGGTGATGTAGGTGCCGAGCCACGGCTCGGAGAACGCGACACCCTCCCCATCCCGGCCCCCAAAACGGGGACGCCCCACAAATGGGTTTTTGCCGTCGACAACGTATCCCTCAAGCACAAATCGACACGTTTCTTTTCCAGTCGAAAGGTCGACCACTCTTGTGTGTGAGTCCTTGCCCTTGCCACCGGCCACATACAGTTGAGGGAAATGTGAGTGCATTCCGACGTCATCGATCAGGTACTCTGTCTCCTGGGTCTTGACTTCAATGGACTCAGCAGACACATCGACCCATCCAAACATTCGGCCCGAGGTCGCCGTGACCACCATGTAGTTGCGTCGGCCGCCGGAAAAATAAACCGGCCCACCGGGCACTTTTGTCTGATAGACCAGTTTGCCGTCTTCGGACGACCACAGAGCCAACGTGCCATCAGCGTATGTGGTTCCAATGAAACGGTCATTGGAGGAAACGTCGAGATCAACCATGGCCGACTCTTCGCTTGCTGTCAGTTCCGCTCCGATGGTCTTTCCGGAAACCGCATCCCAAAGATTGAAGGTGCCATTGTTGAAATTGCCGGCGGTGATCCGTCTCACACCCTTTCGTGGTTCATGCACGTAAAACGGGCGATTCACCCGGTTTTCGATCGGTATCAACTTCGTCGCCTGTTTTCCGTCCGTGGTTCGAAAACCCTGGATACTGCCTCCCCGGTCCCTGAGAGACACAAACAACAGGCTCGCATCACGAGTAAACCAGGGTCGATCGATGCGTTGACCGCCGGCAATCACTCCGATTTTCTTGCGATTCTTGACATCCCAGAGCATTCCGCGGCGGCCCTGGGTCATCGTCCAGTAAAACGTCATGGTGTGCCGGTCCAAGCCAGCCTCGGCGATCGGCTCTTTCATGTTGATCCGGAATGGTTCGTCCGTGTAGTGATTGTGGTCGGACAACACCGAGGTGATCCGATTCGCCGCGGGCCAATATTCGGCATCTGTTCTGAGCGCCCTGGCCAGGTACGCCAATCCGTTGGCTTGATCACCTGACTCGAGGTGTTCTTTGGCCGTGAGGAAAAACGATCGCGTGAGCGTATCGTTGAGGTCGTCCCGGGCGTCCTCGGCAACGCCTCGCGCCTCTTCAGCGTTCTGACGCTCCGAAACCGCGATCCCTCGCTGACGATTGACCTCGATGCGTTCCTGGTTAATCCAGAACGCCGCGCCAGAGACAATCGCAAACATCAGGGCAGCCGCTGCCAACAGGCCCCGCTTCATTCGACGCAACCGGGCCTGGCGACTGTCACGCTCGTTCCGTGCTGCCGTCAGGCGCTGGACCAGGTCGGGATGCTCCGACCGCGACTGTTCCAACAGCGACAGGCCCAGTTCAAAATCTTCCTTCAATTCAGCGCACTTCGCGTACGCCAGTCGGGCGCGCTCGGCGGCTTCCTTGGCTGGCTCATTGCCATCCCAGAGCGTGACAGCCTGGCCAAACCCGAAGACCGCTTCGGAGTACTTGGTGTAATCCTCGCTCTGTTCGGCAGCCTCGAGTGCTTCCTCGGCATGGCTGGCGAGCTTGAGACTCTCCTGGTGTGCCTCGAACACGCGTACAGCCTGTCGAAATTCACCAACCGTTTGATAACGCTCCTCGGGCTCGGTCGCCATCGCCTTCATGGCGATCCCGAGCAATTCGCCGGTCGGATCGTTCTCTCGGATCCGTTCGGACTCGGGAACGACGATCTCATTTCGCGAAACGGCTTTCAGACAATCCCGTGCAGATTTCCCATCGTGAGGTGGCTGGCCGGTGAGCAATCGGAACAGGATGGCTCCCAACAAGTACACGTCGCTGTGTGGCCCCACCAGAAATGGCGGATTGATCATTTCCGGAGCCATGAAACTCGGCGTTCCTCCGGCGGACGCATTCGCGGATTGCCCGGGGCCAACCAGAACGGCAAGCCCCCAATCCAGGACCAGCACCTCACCGAATCCACCGGTCATGATGTTCTGTGGCTTGAGATCGCGGTGTATCACCCCTTCGGTATGGGCAAACGCCATCGCATTGCAGACATCGATGAGAATCTCGAGGTTCTCGTTCAACGACAAACCGTCAATCGTCTCGTCCCACGATTGCCCCTTCACGTTTTTCATCGAATAGAAGAGGTCACCATCGGGCGATTCACCCACCTCGTGAATCGGGACGATGTTGGGGTGCTCCAGTCTTCCAGTCAAAACCGCTTCGGTCAGGAACTCGTCCCGTACCGACTGCTTTCCGCTGGAATGCCGATGGATCGTCTTCAAGGCCACGTCGCGACCCAGCGCGATCTGTCGTGCCAGGTGAACCGTGCCCATGCCACCTTCACCGAGCATCGACAGGGTCACGTAATCCAGGTTGTCCTCTCCGGAAGAGACGGGCAGTTGCACTTCGTCTTCAGTCGTTTCCGCCGACTGGACACTGCGTCGACTGACAGAGTTTGCCTGGGGGAACGACTCCAGCGACTCCATCCAGTCTTCGTGATCGTTTTGTTGCGGTTTCAAACTCGTATGGGGCAGGGTTCGATCGAGATCCTGGTGTTCCACCGCCAGCGAGTCCGCGAAGTCCTCGAGAACACCGTCGATGACCATTGTCTTGTCGGATTCGACGTCATTTTCTTCTTCCCGAATCGCATCCTGGATGCCCTCGACGAATGTCTCTTCGGTTCCTTTCCCCGGAATGTCCACGCAATACGGGCCTACAAATGTCGCTTCCGGGTCGTCATCTGTATCCCGAGAGGCCGGACTGTTGGATTGCTCTTCCAACGTTTCGCTGTCACCGGGTGGCTCAAAGTCCTCGAGAACATCGTCGACGATCAGCGTCCTGTCCGATTCGGCGTCATCATCTTCTTCCCGAATCCGATCCTGGATGTCCTCGACGAATGTCTCGTCGGTTCCTTTCCCCGGAATGTCCACGGAAAACGGACCTACAAATGTCGCCTCCGGATCGCCATCTGCATCCCGAGAGACCGGACTGTTGGATTGCTCTTCCAACGTTTCGCTGTCATCTGGCGGCTCAACCGGTGAGTCAGAATCCGGGTGATCGATCATCCCAAGCAGCCTCGCACAATCTCAATTCGCAA
>MDTE01170829.1_pt1 | contig 21554 bp, 14 predicted proteins | sample 811231 | NCBI WGS metagenome assembly MDTE01 (sample SAMN05326651, study PRJNA326480) | marine metagenome | isolation source: seawater | place: Indian Ocean: Red Sea | collected 2010
GGTACATCACAAGGAAATAGGTTAACCTCTTGTTCAACTATGACAACCCCGGCAAGAAAGCAATATCTGGATATCAAAAATCATCATAAAGATGAAATTTTGCTCTTCAGGATGGGAGACTTTTACGAAACTTTTGATGACGATGCTAAATTAGTTTCAGAAAAATTAGAGATAGCATTGACCTCAAAAGAAATGGGAAAAGGGGAGAAAGTACCACTAGCGGGAATTCCTTTCCATTCCTTGGAAGCGTATCTACCCAAACTAATTGATAGTGGTCATAACGTTGCAATATGTGAACAAGTAAGTGATCCCTCCAAGTCAAAAGGGATTGTTGACAGGGAAGTCGTCAGGATAGTAACTCCTGGAACTATCACCGAAGACAGCTTATTACAGGAATCATCAAATAATTACCTGGCTTCTGCAGTTATAAAGGGTGAAATGGCAGGGCTATCATTTATCGACATAAGTACTTCTGAATTTTTTACTACTGAAATACCAAAAGAAAAGCTCTTCTCAGAAATTGACAGATTCATGCCAAGAGAACTAATCATTCCGGAAAATTTAGATTGTAAAATCCCAAGCCACACATTTATCAAAACCACCTCCACACCAGACAGTGCATTTCATCCAAAGTGGTCTGTTGAGACCCTAAAAAACCATTTTAAGGTACTTACCATGGAGCCATATGGTTGTGAAACCATGCCCCTAGCTTGCCAGGCTGCCGGAGCAATCATAGATTATGTGACGAAGAACAATAAGGGGGCTCTATCTAGCATAACTTCGCTTCAAACTTACTCTACTGCGTCCTTCATGATCCTTGACGAACAAACACGCCGTAACTTGGAGCTTTTTTCAGGCGGACGATGGGATTCAAAAACAGCTTCCTTATTTTCGATACTCGATAAAACTAATACTCCAATGGGTACAAGAATGCTGAGAAAGTGGGTTGGCCAACCGTTGCTAGACCTTTCCATTTTATCTAATAGGCAAAACAGCATTGAATGGTTCATTAAAAACCCGGAAGCCAGAGAATACACAAGATCCATATTACGCGGGGTATCTGACATAGAAAGATTGATAACACGGGTAACAAATAATACCGCAACTCCCAGGGATCTTCTTGGAATCCGGGAAAGTTTACAAGTTTGTCCACATCTCATCAGTAAACTATCTGAAAATATGGATAAGCCACTACATGACTGGCTACTTAAAGGAATAACGGATTATTCAGAACCTCTACAATTATTGGAAGTATCGATCTCTGATGATCCTCCTTCCATATTAAGTAAGAATAAATCCATACGTGATGGATTTTCAAAACAACTCGACCTTTTGAGAGAGAATCTTAAAGCTGCTCGATTGCATATATCAGATATGGAATCAGAAGAAAGAAATCGGACGAAAATAAAATCCCTGAAAGTTGGCTTTAATAAAGTTTTTGGCTACTACTTCGAAGTAAGCAAATCTAACCTACACCTCGTACCCCCTGAATACATAAGAAAACAGACGCTCGTTAACGGTGAACGATATATAAACGGGGAACTCAAGGAATATGAAGACATTATATTGACTTCACAATCAAAAATAGAAACACTGGAAAACGATCTGTTTAATCAAATTTGTCAGCAACTACGTCTATACTCATCAGACCTGCTGTCATTTGCCCGTTGTATCTCCACAATAGACGCAATAAACGCCCTGTCGACTGTGGCCAATGAAAACAACTATGTAAGGCCCATATTGAACCACAATAGCCGTATTCAAATTACTTCGGGAAGGCATCCGGTGATAGAAAATATGGTTGTTCCGGGCACATTCATAACCAACGAAACTGTTTTGGATAATGATGACTGCCAAATCATGCTTTTAACTGGTCCAAACATGTCAGGTAAGTCAACTTATTTGAGACAAGTTGCTATTATTGTTTTAATGGCTCAAATAGGTAGCTACGTTCCAGCAGATTATGCCGAAATCGGCCTTGTAGATAGAATATATACTCGGGTAGGCCTGCAGGACGATCTGACCGTCGGTCAATCAACATTCATGGTAGAAATGGTTGAAACAGCTTATATATTGAATCAAGCAACAAGCAAATCGCTTATTATACTTGACGAAATAGGGAGAGGAACTAGCACATATGACGGCCTAGCAATCGCTCAATCAGTAGCTGAATTCCTACACAACCATCCCTCATTGGGATGTAAAACTTTATTTGCTACGCATTACCACGAAATGACTACCCTTGCCGAGACCTTTCCTAGGATAAGAAATTACCATGTGGCCGTATCAGAAGAAAATGGAGAAGTTATATTTCTGAGGCAAGTGATGGAAGGTGATGCCAACAAAAGCTATGGAATTCATGTGGCAAGGCTAGCAGGAATACCGGGACCTGTGATAAGCCGTGCTTGGGATTTATTGATGGAATTAGAATCTTCAACGAAATCTGAGGTAGTCCATAAATCAACTAATCCTGAAGGTATACAGTTGCCAATGCTTGAACCAAATATGGATATATCCAACGAAATAAAAAATTTAGACATAGTTTCTTTAACTCCAATTGAAGCCATTACAAAACTATATGAACTTCAAATGAAAATTAAAGGAAATAATGATTAGATGCCAAGAGCACCCTTCGCCGCTTCCAACATCACCGGAATCGATGGAGTTTTACCAGTCCAAAGCTTGAATGACTCTGATCCTTGAAAAACAAGCATCGATAAACCACTAATAGTTGTAGCTCCGGATCGCTTGGCCTCTTTCAAAAAGGGAGTATTAATAGGGTTATACACCATGTCATAAACCAGGACATTTTCCCTAATTTGAGAGGCTTTAAGGGGAGATTGGTTTTGAAATTGCCCCCCCATCATCCCCATTGGAGTGCAGTTAACTATCAAAGATGCATTATCGAGAGCCTCTTGAAAATATTTACCAGATCTATCGACCACATGAACCGAATCTTCACTTTCGAATTCTTTTGCTATATCAAATGCTTTCTCAATAGTCCTGTTTGAAACCACAACACTAGCCCCTTCTTTCACTAAAGCATGTACCGCTGCCCTAGCTGCTCCACCGGCCCCAATAATTAAAACGTTTTTCTCCTTGGGATTATAATTAGCATCACGTTGCAAGGCCTTCAAAAACCCAAACCCATCCGTATTGAACCCAAACAGTTTACCTTTACGGTTAACGATAGTGTTAATCGAGCCAATTTTATAAGCCCAATGATCAACCTCGTCAATGTAGCTAATAGATTTTACTTTGTGAGGAATCGTGACATTGGCACCAAAACAGTCATCATCACGTAACTCATTTATCTTTTTTTCCAATTTATCAGGCGGCACTAACCATGGTTCATAAACAGCTTTTATACCAAGATTATTAAACGCTGCCTGTTGAAAAACAGGTGAAATAGAATGAGATATTGGGTCACCCAATATACCAACTTTACTTTGCATTACAGATCCTGCCTACTAACCTATTCTTAAATGTTAATTATATAATGATCCTGAGTTAAGATTGATTGACCACATCGATTAGCACTGATACGATCTGGTCAAAGATAGACACAAGCTCTCTATACACATCACCACTCCTATATTGAAGCCAGCGTGAGTTTACAAAATCAACATACAGATCTTACGTCCATATCATTTCAAATTTCTAATTGTTTAGCCTGTAACTTATCAAAGGAACGTACCAGCACTGTCCCTGGTGGAGGTAACCCAAATGCCGATATCATGTTCATAGGTGAAGCTCCTGGATTCAATGAGGACAGAATGGGGGAACCTTTCATTGGCAGGGCCGGCTCCCTACTGGAAGATTTATTGGATTCAATTGGCCTTAGGAAACAAGACGTGTACATTACTAACATGGTTAAGTGCAGACCACCAAAAAATAGGGATCCACAAAAAACTGAAATAAATTCCTGCAAAACTTACCTAGATTCCCAGATATCCATAATAAACCCCGTAGTGATAGTCACTCTCGGAAGATTTTCATTCGGCAAATTCTTCCCGAACATACCAATAAGCAAGGCAAGAGGGGAAACAAAAGAATGGAAAGGGAAAATTATTTTCCCCATGTACCATCCCGCAGCCGCTTTATACAACCCATCCCTAAAACCAAGACTACAGTATGATTTTCAAAAATTGAATGAATTCATTAAGAATATAGAAAGTCCAACTGAAACCTCATATCGTTCCTCAAACCCTAGGCAATTAGGTTTTTTTGACATCAAATGACCGCCTCCTGCCCTATAAAATTAATTCCATTGGGAGGCCTTGGGGAAATTGGGCAAAATATGTTGGTTGTGGAATATCAGGAAGAAATAATCATAATAGATGCAGGGCTTATTTTCCCTCACAGCAAACTTACGAACGTAGATTTCGGCATTCCAGACACCACCTATCTTGAAAATAAAAAGGATAATATCAAGGCTATTTTAGTCACTCATGGGCATGAAGATCATATTGGAGCCATCCCGCATTTATTAGAAAAAATCCAAGTTCCCGTGTACTCATCACCCCTCACAACCCATCTGATAAAGTCTAAATTGAGAAGAACAAAAACTCACAATAGCAGCGTCGTAGTTTTTAAAGAAATTGAAGCAAATACCCAAATACAAATTGGGCCATTTGAAATTACTTTCTTCAGAGTTACCCACTCAATACCTGACTCAATGGGAATTGCAATAAACACTCCTTGTGGAATGATTATCCATACCGGGGACTTTAAAATCGATCAGACACCCAACGATGGTATTCGCTCTGACTTATCCCACATCGCAAGTATCGCAAAAGATGGTGTGTTGATGCTGTGTTCTGATTCAACTTATGCTGAATTACCTGGATATTCTGAATCAGAGTCACTTGTCAGAAATTCTTTTTCGAGAATAATGACGAACTCACAGGACCGTCTCATAATAGCAACCTTTGCTTCGTTAATTACCAGAATCCAAGCAATAATAGATTTAGCCCATCAATATGACAGAAATGTATCCGTAATGGGCCGTAGCATGGTCCGTAACCTTAAAATAGCTCAAATAACTGGGCATGTAAAAGACCCTTACTCTGTCCTTAAGCCTATAAGTGAAGTCAATAAGTTACCTCCTCATAAAGCGATAATAGTTGGAACAGGGGGTCAGGGAGAGAGTAATTCATTCATTACCAAATTGTCGAAACAAGCACACTCAGAGGTCAATATATCCAGCAAAGACACAATCATTATTTCATCATCACCCATACCTGGAAATGAACCTAACATGGGAATAGTTATTGATAATCTTTTAAGATGTGGAGCAAAGGTCATTTACAACAAAATTGACACGGTACATGTTCATGGCCATGCAAGGCAAGAAGAGTTGAAGCTAATGCTAAGCATCACAAATCCAAAATTCTTCGTACCTATCCATGGAGAGCTGAGACATCTTGTAGCGCACTCGCATTTAGCTGCATCTATGGGTCTTTCGCGAGATAACATTTTCGTTTTAGAAAAAGGCGATGTACTAGAGATTAACCCCAACAAGGCAAAAGTTACAGGAACCGTCCCAGCGGGTACTATCTACATAAAAAAATGAAACATCGTCATAAAAACAACTTAGCTGATCTAATCACAAATTTTAGATTATAAATTCCAAAGTGATGCCCATCATATAATTGGGAAAACCAATCCCTTACAGTAAAGTCTTTAATAGGCTTGAAAACAATCGGTCAAGTATAAAACTTCTCCAAAATTAGGATAGGTCTTACTAGCAGCAAAAACGCTTTCATTAGAAAATAAGTTATGGCTTCTCGAATGGAGTTAATTTCGGCGACATATGCATTTCTGATCTAGCATTTTCATGATAAAAGGATCTTAGTTCAGTTGTGAGTAACAAATCCCACAATCATAATTCTTCAGATGTAAGAATACCAAGCTTTATAATCAGCCTGAAAACCATAATTGTTTTCATTACAATAATTAGCGCTGGCTTGATTACCGCGTTTGTGTATTTCAACTTCGACGAGATTACCGAATATGTGACCAGATCTGTTGAATCGGTTTTGATGTGGACCGGATTGGGTGTAGTGTTGATCTCTTTTTGGATGATTTTTACTATATTGTTTATAAAATCTCACAAATTTCGTCACTACTCCCTAACCAGATTTAGAATCTTGCTTGGCCTGTTTGGAATATCTATATTCATATGGGGAATATTAGATTTTATTACCCTGGAAAATGGATTCCCTGGATGGACTAGAGCCTCTATGTCAACTTCGCTAGGAGGGAAGTTCAGTGAAATTATCACAGGAAATAACAACACTCAAACAGCACTTGTACTTGTCACCGCTGGGGTAGCCTCTCTAATAGCATTTAAACCTGATTTAATATTTCTTAGCTGGAGAGGAATAAAAGGCAGTACAATCGCCATTTACCTGACAACGTTTACCGTAATTCGCAGTATCGCCAAGGTATACAGGGAAAGGCAGGGATATTCAACGGTCAATCCCGAACCATTAACACCATCGGGAATCATACCGCCTGAGGCACTTAGCCCGCACATTAGAGAAAGTGAAATCATCGGAGATATATCCGACATGGATATTGAGGTTGACGTACAATTAGTTGATTCTAATCATACCAATCCCCAAGAACCACTCAGTTCCTCCCAAAATACCGAAAATATCAACGTTCCCATTGACCCTAAATTTGAAAAAGTTGCGCAAAGTATCTTCCCTGATCGACTCAACACATCAAATGACACAAAAGCGAATAGATTTTGGTCAGAACAAAATAAAGACAAGGTTATATTCAAGGACTCAAGCAGCAAGCAAGATATCAAATCTGACGTAGCAAGTACCTGGGAAAAACCATCCTATGAACTATTGTCTGATGCCAAAGAAGGTGGTATTAGCAGTCAGGAGATTGAAGAAACTTCACAAATTATTACTAATACATTTGCAGAATACCGAATAGAAATTGAAGTGGAAAAAGTTAGACCCGGACCAACAGTGACCATGTATGGTATAGAGCCAGGGTGGATACGTAAATATAAGCGTGTTAGGGTCAAAGACGAAAATGGCAAACCAAAAAAAGATTCAAACGGCAAACCTATCGTCGCCCAACAAGAAGATCACACTCGAGTTAGCGTCGACAACATATTGAGAAGAGAAAAAGACCTATCTCTTGCTCTAAAAACTCCAAGCTTACGAATTGAAACACCCGTCATGGGAGAATCTTTACTGGGGATTGAAGTTCCCAATCCAAATCCAAGCCTGGTCACTTTACGGAAAGTTATGGAAAGCCAAGCCTTTTCAGCATTAAAGAAAAAGACGACACTACCTGTAGCCCTTGGAAAAGGATCCGATGGGGATGAAGTGGTATTTGACTTAGCTCGTATGCCACACTTATTGATTGCCGGTGCTACAGGTAGTGGGAAAAGCGTGTGCTTAAACGCGATTATTTCTTGCCTAATCATGGAGAAAACCCCTGCAGAAATCCAACTCCTTCTCATAGATCCAAAAAGAGTTGAGCTCACACCTTTTAATGGAATACCGCATCTAATAACCCCTGTGGTTGTGGAAAATGACAAAGTCGTTAATTTATTGAAGGGTCTTATTCAAGAGATGATGGACAGATACCGAGTAATGGAGGAAAACGGAACGAGAAACATAGAAAGCTACAACCAAAAAAATACGCGTTCAAAAATGCCTTATATAGTCGTAGCAATTGATGAATTGGCCGACTTAATGATGACCGCTGCCTTTGATGTAGAACAATCTATATGCCGACTGGCGCAATTAGGACGGGCTACAGGAATACACTTAATTATAGCCACCCAAAGACCTTCAGTTGACGTAATTACTGGATTAATAAAGGCGAACTTTCCCAGCCGAATAAGTTTTTCAGTTACTTCTCAAATAGATTCAAGAACTATTTTGGACACTGTAGGAGCCGAAAAATTGCTTGGTAGAGGAGATATGCTTTACCAACCAATAGACGCAACGCGGCCGACCAGAGTTCAGAGCGTTTTTATATCCGATCAAGAGATTGAAGCGATCGTAAATCACTGGAAAAAAATACCATGGTCCACCCAACCAAAAATAGACATCAATACGATAGAGTACGAGGGAGAGGAAGAAGAAAGCGATACGATAAGCTCTTCTCGACAGCCTAGTAATAGGGACGCTTTAACAGATAAAGCCATCGATCTCGCCAACCGACACAGCAAAATATCCACTTCCCTTATACAAAGAAGGTTACGAATTGGATACCCACGAGCAGCGCGCTTGATGGATGAGCTAGAAGAAATGGGCATAGTAGGGCCAAGCGATGGATCCAAGTCAAGAGATGTTATAATCTCAGCTAAATAGCTTTCGCGTTTAAATAATCATGGGGCTAACCTATGGTCCGTATTGTGTCCGGTATTTTCAATAAGTTAATTCAGAATTCCCAACAGGATTCTATATCTCATAAAGATCTTGAATTCTGCAGGTTTTGTGATCAAGATTTAACCAAATCTAACCTTTACACCAACTATAGAGTTTGCCCTTCTTGTAAATTTCACTATAGTCAAAGTACTAAAGATCGAATCAAATCCCTCACAGATAGTGGTTCGTTCAGAGAACATAACAAGTCCCTGTTCTCATCCAATCCAATTTCTTTTTCGTCAAAGAAATCCTATCGCAAAAATTTGTTTTCGGAACAAAAAAGGACTGGTTTAACTGAAGCTGTTGTCACCGGTTCTTGCCGCATAGGAGGCATTCAATGCCTTTTAATCATCTTGGACTTTGGGTTCATGGGCGGATCCATGGGATCTGTGGTTGGAGAAAAAATAGCCTCCACATTTGAAAGAGCCGCAAAAAAGAAAATTCCTCTGGTAGCTATCGTGACGAGTAGGGGGACGCGTATACAAGAAGGAGTCATTTCCTTGATGCAGATGGCCAAAACTGCAAGTTCATATAACAAGCTGAAAGATAAAGGGGTACCATTTATATCCGTATTATCCAATCCGTGTACTGGACAAGCATACGGTAGCTTTGCCAATTTAGCAGACCTAACAATTGCTGAACCTTCAGCCATTATTGGGTATAACTCTCTCGGAACGGTTCAAGACTCAGGATATGACAATGGGAATATCAGCGAAGAACATCTTTCTTCCGAGTCTAGGCTTAAACAAGGTTTGATAGACGCTGTAGTAGAAAGAAATAAGTTAAGAGAAGTGCTATCAGTGACCCTAGATATCCTGAGCAAAGGATTCAAAATAGAATCCACAAGTATATTGCAAGGGTCAAAACAAGATATTGAATCATATGGGGCTTGGCATTCTGTTCAATTAGCCCGTCATAGTTCAAGGCCTACGTCATTAGATTTCATGGCACGAATCCTGGATACTTTCGTCGAAATACATGGCGACAGATTATTTGCTGATGACCCTTCAGTAGTATGTGGATTGGGGCAAATTGGGGGACAAACCATCGCCATAATCGGGCAAGACAGAGGCGGCCACTCCCCCGACTCAGTCGATCGCCGCGATGGACGGACTATGCCCGAAGGATTTAGAAAGGCACAAAGAGTTCTCCAAATGGCTCAAAAGTTTGAAATACCCGTGATAACGCTTTTAGATACCCCTGGTCCCAGCACATCAATTGAATCCGAGATAAGAGGGTTAGGCCAATCCATTGCAAGTACTTTATCTATGATAACTGAAATAAGCTGTCCGACGATCTCCGTCGTTATAGGAGAAGGAGGTAGTTCTGGTGCACTAGCCCTAGGAGCAACCGACATCACGATGATGTTGGAGAATTCCATATATTCAGCTCTTTCACCTGAGGAAGCTGCTCAATTAATTTATCAGGACGGCAATCGAGTAGACGACGCTGCGGAGTCACTAAAACTAACTGCAACTGATTGCATGAACCTCGGGATAATTGACGGAGTGATTCCCGAACCAGATTCAGGAGCCCACAACAACCATCATGAGGCAGCTCGTCTTTTAAAAAGAAGCCTCCTGGCTATTCTATCTGAACTGCAAAATCAGTCACAAAGAAAAAGAATGCGAACCAGATATAACAAATATCGAAACATGGGGAACTATAGCTCTCGTTTGAGCACAACGATATCTCGTCGATCACAACTAATAGAAGAAGCTATAAAAGGATACCGAGAAGATCCTGAGGATAAATAATCATATTGACAAATTAATATAGTCGATCCAAAAAAGTGAATGTCTACCAATCGTCTTTATTTTCACAAATATCTACTTATCTAAGATGCCGCCATACTGTGATCTAGCTGACTCAAACTTAGTTATTTCTGACTCGTTTTCCAGAGTTAGGCCTATGTCATCTAATCCATTCAACAAACAGTGACGACGAAAAGGCTCTATTTCAAATTCTTCAACAATCTCTTCATTTTCACTCCAAACCTTCTGAGAGGCTAAGTCAACATTTAGCACAAAATCATTATCAGCTTCAGAATGTTTTATTATTTTATTTACAGTGCTTTCTGGAAGCACAATCGGCAAAATTCCATTTTGAAAACAGTTATTAAAAAAAATATCTGCAAAACTAGGGGCTATTATGCATTTAAATCCAAAATCTTGAAGAGCCCATGGGGCATGTTCTCTAGAAGATCCAGACCCAAAGTTGCGACCACTCACTAATATGTTCGCATCTTTATACCCATCTTTATTGAGTACAAAATCTTTATTTTCAGAACCGTCTTCCTTGAATCGCCAATCATTAAACAAAAATTCCCCAAAACCAGTTCTCTCTATACGTTTAAGGAATTGTTTTGGTATTATTTGATCTGTGTCAACATTAACTCGATTTAAAGGAGCTACACTTCCCTGCATAACTGTAAATGGGTCCATATCATGTCCTCTCGGTTTTAATAATTACCAGTTTCTTATATCCGTAAAGTGACCAGATACAGCGGCAGCAGCAGCCATTTCCGGGCTAACCAAATGAGTCCGTCCTCCTTTACCTTGTCTTCCTTCGAAATTCCTGTTTGATGTTGAAGCACAACGTTCTCCCGGTTGTAATATGTCTGGGTTCATGCCGAGGCACATAGAACATCCAGCTTCCCTCCAATCAAATCCAGCGTCCTTAAATACTTCATCTAGACCTTCTGATTCGGCCTGCCGTTTCACGGCATTAGAACCTGGTACCACCATCGCGTACACATTGTCATGTACTTTATTACCTTTAACAACGGAGGCAGCAGATCTTAAGTCTTCAATTCTCGAATTAGTACATGATCCAATAAAAACTCGATCGATAGTTATATCCTCTATCGGGGTACCTGGCTCCAGGTCCATATATTCCAAAGCCCTTGAGACAGATTCTTTCTCACCCGGATCATCATATGTATGAGGGCTTGGTATTTCTGAAGTAACAGGGAGTACCATACCCGGATTTGTACCCCAAGTAACATGAGGTTCCAATTCTTCAGCATCTATCTGAATTTTTTCATCGAAAATAGCCCCTTCATCCGTCGAAAGTAATCTCCATTGTTCAACGCTTCTTTCATAATCTTCACCCTGGGGGGCAAACTCTCTTCCCTTTACATATTCAAATGTTATATCGTCGGGAGCGATCATTCCGGCCCTAGCACCAGCTTCTATACTCATATTACATATCGTCATTCGACCTTCCATAGACAATGATCTTATTGCTGACCCAGAGTATTCAATAACATGTCCTGTAGCTCCAGCGGTCCCAATTTTCCCTATCACGAAAAGTATAATATCTTTCGCAGTCACACCTTTAGGAAGTGTCCCGTCTATTTTTATTTCCATCGTCTTTGGTTTAAATTGCCTTAACGTCTGGGTAGCAAGAACATGTTCCACTTCAGATGTCCCAATTCCCAAGGCAAACGAGCCAAAAGCGCCATGGGTCGAAGTGTGGCTATCTCCACATACAATTATTTTTCCTGGTTGAGTATATCCCTTCTCCGGACCAATGACATGCACAATACCTTGAGAGGAACTATGTCTATCGTAAAAAGGTACATTAAATTCTTCACAATTCTGTGCAAGAGCATCCAACTGTTGCTTAGCAATTGGATCCGTAATCGGAAGTGAAAGATCCCACGTAGGGGTATTATGATCCACTACTGCAACAGTAAGGTCAGGTCTCCTAACTTCCCTTCCAGCAAGCCTCAATCCCTCAAAAGCCTGAGGTGACGTAACTTCATGGACTAAGTGCAAATCCACATACAAAACACTTGGCTGCCCTATAGCCTCTTTGACCAAATGAGCGTCCCATATTTTCTCGAACATCGTTTTAGCTGCCATTCTATGCTCCATACGGCGATTTGGTCTTAATTTTTTGCTTGTTATAAATATAAAATATTTAGATTTGACTAAATGATTCTGTACGTTCTCGTAAAAGAATTTTAGAGTTCGTTAATTCATTCATGATCTTCAACAGATATAGCTCTGTTCAAAGCGTTCATATAAGCCTTGGCACTAGCCACGATAATATCCGTATCACTTCCCCTCCCCACAAAGGAATCGCCAGAAAGTTCAATTCTAATCGTGACATCACCGATGGCATCAATCCCTTCAGTTACCGAATCAACCCTGAATTCCGTTAAAGTATTTTCCACTTCAACAACCCTATTTATTGCCCGATAGACAGCATCTACTGGCCCTGTTCCTGTGGCGGCATCTACTATTTCTTCCCCTTTAGAGTTCAGGATTTTTACGGTAGCTGTTGGAACGTCATGATCTCCCGTTGAGACCTGAACATGTTTGAGCTGATAAATAGTTGGAACATCTGCAGTTCTCCTACGAGATGACATCAATGACTCTAAATCTTGATCAGTCACCTCTTTCTTTCTGTCAGCCAAACTCTTGAACACTTCGAAAACTTCGTTCAGTTCCTCTTGTTCCAGATGATACCCAAGTTCTTCAAGTCGAGATCTTAAGCCTGCTCTACCGCTTAATTTTCCCAAAACTAACGAATTACTAGGCCAACCCACACTTTTAGGATCTATAATTTCGTATGTACTTCGGTCCTTTATAACCCCGTCTTGATGTATACCAGAAGCGTGTCTAAAGGCATTAGCGCCTACGATGGCCTTGTTCGGTTGTATGGTAAATCCGGTGATGTCACTTACCAATCTGCTAGTTCTGTAAATCTGTCTAGTATCGACATTGGTTCCCAGTTCAAAAAAATCATCCCTGGTTTCTATAGCCATTATGATCTCTTCCAACGAAGCGTTTCCGGCTCGTTCTCCCAATCCATTGATACAGCCTTCTACTTGCCTAGCTCCAACTTTGACAGCAGATAAACTATTGGCAACCGACAAGCCTAAATCATTGTGGCAATGTACACTAATTACAGCTCTGGATATATTAGGCACATTTTGTTTTATATCTTCTATCCTTTGAGCAAATTCTGATGGGATTGCATATCCTACCGTATCCGCGATGTTCACCGTATTAGCCCCAGCCCTTATAACAGCTTCCAACAATTTGTAAAGGTATTCCGGGTCTGTTCTTGTAGCATCCATAGGGGAAAATTCCACATCATCACAATGAGATTTTGCTCTTTCTACCGATTCTACAGCGGTGGTAAGTACATCCTCAGGATTTTTTCTGAGCATGTTCATAATGTGGTTATCGGAACTGGAAATGAATACGTGTATCCTAGGACGAGCGGCTAATTTTACTCCCTCCCATGCAGCATCAACATCTGGAATATAACAACGTGCCAGAGAAGCTATGATAGGGTCCCGCACTTGATCCGCAATAGATTGAACAGCCTCCATGTCGCCTGGTGAACTAGCTGCGAAGCCGGCTTCTATAACATCAACCCCAAGGCGTTCTAATTGCTTAGCTATCTCCAATTTTTCCTGGGTAGTCAATCCTATCCCTGCGGATTGTTCCCCATCCCTTAGGGTAGTATCAAAGACCATTACTTTATCTGCTGCCATTGTTAACTCCTTTCCTCAAAGTGACCGTTATTTGAGCACTTCGCCTTTTACAAATGACACAATTACCGCCATCATTAAATCAATTGTTTAGTCAGAATCAGTCAAGAAAGACATCATACCTCTCAACTCTTTTCCTACTTTCTCTATCGGATGACCAGCATTCTCTTTTCTTAGACGATCAAACCTAGGGCGCCCTTCGTCATTCTCAGATATCCATTCTTTTGCAAACGATCCGTCCTGTATTTGATCCAAAACCTTTCGCATATTCTGCTTAACAGTTTCATCGATTACTACGGGCCCTCGGGTGTAATCCCCATATTCTGCAGTATCGCTTACCGAGTAGCGCATATACTCCATTCCACCCTGATAGAAAAGGTCAACAATCAGTTTTAGTTCATGCATACATTCAAAATAAGCTGATTCTGGTTGATAACCTGCTTCTATCAAAGTCTCAAAGGCTGCCTTAACCAATTCCGCAACCCCTCCACATAACACTGCTTGTTCCCCAAACAAATCTGTTTCAGTTTCTTCTTTAAACGTGGTCTCCAAAACTCCAGCTCTGGCACATCCAATACCACGAGCATATGCAAGCCCAATTGAATGAGCGTTGCCTGTTGAGTCCTGATGTACAGCTAGTAATCCCGGGACTCCTGATTCTTTTGTGTAAACCTCTCTCATCCGATGGCCAGGTGCCTTAGGGGCCACCATTGAAACGTCAACATTATCAGGTGGAGTTATAGCTGAATAATGTATGTTGAATCCATGCGCGAACATCAAGGTCTTCCCAGGAAGCAACGATGGTAATATCTCATTTTCGTAAACTTGAGATTGAAGGTGATCCGGGATTAACATCATAATGATGTCGCTTTCAGCAGAAACGTCCGATACTGTACCAACGGATAAACCATCGTCCTCCGCTGTCTTCCAACTCTTGCTACCGTCATACAACCCTACAGAAACATTAAGACCTGAATCCTTTAGATTTAACGCATGTGCATGCCCTTGGCTTCCATATCCCACAATTGCGATTTGCTTATTTTCTATATACGACATGTCCGCATCCGATTCGTAATACATCTTTGCCATCAGCATAAACTCCTGTTATTTGCTATTAAAACATTCTTTTTTTCTACACTGTGCGAATTCAATTAAATTTACTTACGTATTTTCTACCGTTGATCCTCTTTCCATCGATATTGTCCCTGTTCTCATTACTTCTTGAACCCCGAAACCTCCTAAAAGTTCTACCAATGAATCTACTTTATCTTCATCACCAGTCACTTCGACTATCAAGGAACCTTGGGCGATATCTACGATTTTCGCTCTAAATATACCTACTATTTGCATTATTTCGTTTCTTGAGGAAACATCAGCTTTCACTCTAACTAGAGCAAGTTCCCTAGAAACATCGTTGATACCACCAACATTAGATACCCTTATTACTTCAACTAATTTCTGAAGGTTTTTCACCACCATTTCGACCGTGGATATATCTCCTTCAACAACAAATGTCATACGAGACATCCCCGCCGATTCACTTTTCCCAACGGCTAAGCTGGATATGTTGTATCCTCGTCTCCTGAACATACTGGAAATTCGATTCAATACCCCTGGGCGATCTTCAACTAAAGCCGTTATTGTATGCTTACCTACTTCTAGGTTCATGACTTTACTTTCTCCACCAAGGGTTCCTCGATCATGTCTTTCACTGTCATACCGGAAGGTATCATAGGGTAAACATTCTCTTCTTGTTCAACGATGAAGTCGATCAAGACTGGACCATCATGATCCATTGCTTCATTTATCGCAGATTTAACTTTCGTTTTATCCGTAACCCGTATACCTTTTATACCGTATGCCTCAGCAAGTCTCACAAAATCCGGATTGCCAGAATAACCAGTAGAAACATAGGAACTTTCAAAAAATATTTCCTGCCATTGCCTTACCATCCCTAAAAACCCGTTATTAAGAATCGCAAATTTAACGGGGAGTTTATTCTCCACAATAGTTGCTAACTCTGACATAGTCATTTGAAAGCCACCATCTCCTGCGATAGACCACACCACACCATCAGGATCAGCCACTTGGGCGCCCATAGCTGCGGGCACTTCATAACCCATAGTTCCTGACCCTCCTGAGGATAAAAACGAGTTAGGTTTCTTATATCTGTAATGTTGAGCGGCCCACATTTGATGTTGCCCAACACCAGTAACAATGGTGGCTTCACCATTCGTTATGTCAGATAAATCTTTGATCACTTGCCTCGCTAAAAGCTTATCTGTGTCAGGTAATTTAAGAGAAGGATGTTCTTCTTTTAACTGATCAATACGCCTAATCCAAGAATCATGCACATCAGGTTGTACAAGTTTATTAATCTCGTTCAAAACCTCTTTAACATCTCCCACGATAGGCACGTCTACTGCTATGTTTTTTCCAATCTCTGATGGATCTATATCTACATGTATTTTTTTTGATCCGGTAGCAAATTTCTTGGGATTACCTGTGATTCTGTCATCAAACCTCATGCCTAACGAAACAATCAAATCAGCCTCGTCAAGGGCAAGGCTTGCATAGGCCATTCCGTGCATACCTGGCCATCCCGACCACAAAACATGATCCTCCGGAAAGCAACTAATCCCAAGGAGCGTAGTTATAACAGGAATCTGTGCCTTTTCAGCGAGCTCTTTTAGTTCTGAGGACGCTTGGGATATAAGCACTCCATGACCTGCAAGTATTACAGGTTTGGAAGCTTCTTTTATCAATTGCGCTGCTTTTTTTACTTGTTTTGGATGTCCATCGAAATTAGGACTATAACCGGGCAAATCCACTTGGTCAGGATCTTCATATTCAGTTTCTTGGAGAAAAACATCCCTTGGGATATCCACCAGGACCGGTCCTGGTCTTCCGCTATTTGCAATATAAAAAGCTTCCTTAATCACCCCAGCAATTTCAGAAGCCTCCATTACCAAATAATTATGCTTGGTAATGGGTAAGGTTATACCTGTTATATCGGTCTCTTGAAAAGCATCAGACCCTATTACCGTTTTTGATACCTGGCCAGTCACTATGACCATTGGGACTGAATCCATCTGGGCCGATGCTATACCAGTCACCAAATTTGTAGCACCAGGTCCTGAGGTAGCGAAGGCTACTCCAGGTTTTCCGGTCACTCTAGCAAATCCGTCAGCAGCATGTGATGCACCCTGTTCGTGCCTCACCAAGATGTGACGAAGCTCTGGAAATTCCGGCAATGTCTGATAAAGAGGAAGAATCGCTCCTCCCGGAATACCAAATACGACGTTACACCCTTCCCTTAACAGACTCTTGCAAACTATTTGAGACCCTTTCATTTTCATCTTCATTAGTCCTTCGCGAAACGGTTTAAATACTTAATTCTTTTAATTTTATTCCTTAAAACAAAAAATCCCGCCCAAAAAATGGGACGGGATTTTTAATATGTTTCCCGTGGTACCACCCACATTGCCATTGGTCCATAAATACGAACCACATGACCGCTTATTACAGTTTTAACGCAACCAACGCCTAGCCCTACTTTAAAATTCAGATATCCATATAAATCCGAATTTTAACATCAGGAAAGGTGCTCAGGGGCGAGTTCACAGATGACCAAAATGCCAGGCTTTCAGCAAATACCCAGCTCTCTTCCTCTATTCAAAATGGTCCCTTCAGCCCTGCTACTACTCCCCTTCAAAGCATCTATTTACCTAATTGTAAAAGAGAATTTTAACACCTAGGATGAAAGCTAGTCAATTTAATTCTCAGTACTGCATTTATTTACAATTCATTTCGATTAGACATTGTTACGAAGTCGGGCATATGCTACCTTTGAAAGCTGAGTTATGTGTGCAATTGGAGGAATAAACCACAATGTACGAACACGATGTACTAATAATCGGGGCAGGCTTGGCCGGTATGCGAGCAGCCTTATCGGCCACTGAATCAGGCGTTGATGTTGCGGTTGTTTCCAAAGTTCATCCAGTCAGAAGTCATTCAAACGCTGCCCAAGGCGGCATCAATGCCGCTTTGACTGATAGAGGGGACGATTGGAGAGACCACGCATACGACACAATAAAGGGTAGTGATTTTTTGGGCGATCAGGATGCTATTGCCTTAATGTGCCAGGAGGCTGGCAACGAGGTAATCGCTATGGAACACATGGGGGCAATATTTAACAGAGACGAAGAAGGTAGATTAGGTACCCGAAGCTTTGGAGGTCAAAGACAAGCAAGGACATTCTTTGTGGCCGACTTTACCGGACAGGCACTTCTACACGTACTTTACGAACAAATTGTTAAAGCTGGGGTACGAGTATATGAAGAATGGTTCGTCCTTTCCCTGTTAGTTGATGACGGTCAATGTGGTGGCGCTGTAATGATGGACATTAAGACCGGTAAAATTGAAGTGGTCAGGGCAAAATCAACCATCCTTGCTACAGGTGGTCTCGGACGAGTTTTTGAACCAAGTACCAACGCCTTAATATGCACTGGTGATGGTATGAGCCTAGGATATACAGCAGGTGCATCCCTTATGGACATGGAGATGGTGCAGTATCACCCAACAACCTTAAAAGGTAGTGGAGTCCTTATAAGTGAAGCTGCCAGAGGTGAGGGAGCTTATTTACTAAACAGCGAAAATGACCGTTTCATGTTGAAATACGCCCCAGAATTCAAGGAACTTGCATCCAGAGATGTGGTTTCCAGGTGTGAACAAACCGAAATAAACGAAGGTCGAGGGATCGATGGATGTGTACTTTTAGATCTGAGGCATCTTGGAGAAAAATATATAAGTGAACGACTCTCCCAAATACGCGAACTAGCTATGGATTTTGCAAACGTAGATATGGTTAAAGAACCCGTTCCCATAATGCCTGGCATGCATTACCAGATGGGGGGCGTCAAAGCAGATATCAATGGTGAAACGGCTGTGAAAGGATTGTATGCTGCAGGGGAAGTTGCATGTGTTAGTGTTCATGGTGGAAACCGACTGGGAGCCAACTCACTACTGGACACTCTCGTATTCGGCAGAAGATCAGGAATCCATGCTTCGGAAACAGCAAAAACAGTGGATTTCATGGACTTGGATGATTCCTCATCTGAGCCTGATAAGAAAAAAATACAAGGCCTCCTAGACAACGAAAAAAATGAATCTTTTGGGCAAATAAGGCTAGACATGGGAACTGCCATGAAAGAACACTTCGGAGTTTTTCGAGAAGAAGCTAGTATGAAGATGGGATTCGAGAAACTCACCGAGTTTAAAGACAGGTATCAAAAGGTTTACGTAGAAGATAAGGCAAAGATATTCAATACAAATTTATTGTTTACTTTAGAACTAGAATTCATGATCGAATGCGCAGAAACAATAGCAATAAGTTCAATGGAAAGAAAGGAAAGTCGAGGGGCTCATACTAGAACGGATATGCCGGAAAGAGACGATGCGAATTGGCTAAAACACATACTGGTCAACAAATCCGACGACAGCCACAAAGTATCGTACCAAGACGTGGTAATTACGGAATGGGAACCAACCGCAAGGCAATATTAGGACAACCGTATACAAGAGGAAAGCGCATGCAAGTAAAATTGAGTGTTCGCAGATTTGACCCAGAATCAACAAATAATATTGATCATTTTCAAGAGTACCAACTAGAAATGGATGAATCCGCAACGGTATTAGACAGTCTTATCAATATAAGGGAAGAAATTGATGGTACTCTAAGCCTGAGATGCTCCTGTAGGAGCGCTATATGTGGATCTTGCGCTGTACGCATTAATGGAGAGGCAGGGCTAGCTTGCAACACTAAAGTAATGGATGTCACGCCGGATGATGGTTCTTCGATAATAGTTGAACCTGCAGGTAATCTTCCTGTAATAAAAGATTTAATAGTAGATTTTGAACCTTTTTGGACCAAAGTAAAAACCGTAGAGCCATGGCTGCAACCGGACGGCAAAGAACCCGAAACTGAGTATCTAGCACCAGATGAAGACATGCTTCATTTAGCCGGTGTCGTCTCATGCATACTATGCGGCGCCTGCGTTTCGGACTGCACGGTGATGGAAGTAGACTCCAATTTTCTAGGCCCTGCTGCTCTCGCCAAGTCATACCGTTTTGTAAGTGATCCCAGAGATGATGCGGATCCTGACCGCCTGACAAAACTCAACGAATATGGAGGAGTATGGGACTGCACAAGATGCCTCAAATGTGTTGAGGTATGCCCAAAAGGTGTCGCCCCCATGGACAGGATCATGTCACTAAGAGAAAAAGTGATGGAATCCGGTCATACGAATACAAATGGGGCCCGTCATGCCAATGCATTCGTCGATTCTGTAAAACACAGTGGGTGGTTGAATGAGCTCATGTTACCAATAAAAAGCTTTGGTATTTTTAACATAAAAGCTATGATCGCCCTTATTCCAACCGCAATCAGAGCACAATTAAATGGCAAACGTCCACCACTTATACATAAAAAAATTTCTGGTGTGGAAAATGTCCGCCGGATTTTTGAGAAGGTTGAGAACAAAAAATGAAATACGCTTTTTATCCAGGTTGCGTCTCCCGAGGAGCCTGCCCCGAATTGTACAGCGCCACTTTGAAAGTATGTGAAATCCTTGGAATAGAACTCGATGAGGATTCTCTTAGAGGTGCCGCCTGTACAGGAGCCGGGGTTTTGCAAGAAAAGAACCAACGACTCGGTGACACGCTCAATGCAAGAACATTTGCAATGGCAGAAAAAGCGGGGCTGCCACTCATGACCATATGTAGTACATGTCAAGGGGTCATGGCACAAGCTAATGAAAGACTTTGTAACGATGAAGATTACAGAAATTCTATAAACGAAGACCTCAAAGAAGAAGGTCTCACCTACCAAGGCACTATAGAGCCAAAACATTTGTTGTGGATAATAGTTGAAGACTTAGGTATTGACGTCTTAGAATCTAAACTTGTTAAACAATTGAACGGGCTCAAATTGGCCCCATTTTATGGGTGTTACATAGTACGCCCATCCAAAGCATTAGGATTAAAAGACAATCCAGGTAGGGATAAAGCTCTAGAAAAAGTAATTGAGGTGGTTGGAGGGGAAGTCGTAGATTTTCCAGGAAAGACGCTGTGCTGCGGATTCCCAATACTCACCATCAATCCTGAAAACTCAGTTAATATGGTTGCCAATCACACCATTGACGCAAAGGAACGGGGTGCTGATGCCATGGTCACACCATGCCCTCTCTGTCATTTGAATTTGGATGGGTATCAACCTAATGCAGCTTCCTCACGGAAACGTGAAATAGATCTGCCGATAATACATTTACCTCAATTAGTAGGTCTGGCACTTGGAATAGACCCAAAAGAAATGAGGCTAAACAAACACATCGTGTCTACAAAAAAGCTGCTTTCAGAAATTGCTGTATCACCTTAACTAAATTTATTTTGTTATTCTTACTCTCAATAACATCAAGAAGGATATCAAGCCGCATGCAGATAGATATGAAACAGCCACCACTTGCCCAAGAGACAAAGTCACGGATATAAAACCCCATCCAAAAGGTGCCAAAATAGCGGCTACCCTTCCTGCCATGTTATAAACCCCAAAATATTCACCTACTTTCTCCTTTGGA